>Ga0214919_10000581_pt1 | contig 62156 bp, 43 predicted proteins | sample LL1503_MetaG_FD_177994 | JGI IMG/M metagenome (GOLD analysis project Ga0214919, IMG submission 177994) | Freshwater microbial communities from Lake Lanier, Atlanta, Georgia, United States - LL-1503 | ecosystem: Environmental > Aquatic > Freshwater > Lake | place: USA: Georgia | collected... | reverse complement strand
TTGATTATAACCCCACATCTCATTCTTTAATGATACAATCTTTCGAAAAGTATCTGGATTAATATTATAATTATCATAAGTATGACTTAAGTTAAGAATATTATATAATTGAAATAAAATAGAGTCAGTTGATTTAATTTTATCTTTATAACTAGCATTTAAGATATAATCAGCAAAAATGGGTGTTTGTTGTAAGATAGCTAAGATTGAATTAATATAACAAGTAATACCTGTATTATTATATTTAGATATACCATATTTAACATCTTCTAATTTCTTGTCCATTAAATTAAATAATTATTACAACTTAATAATTATTTAATCAATTTTTATAAAATATATAGCGAAGCTATATATTTTATAAAGTTAATTATATTCGCTAAAATTGCCGAAGGCAATATAATTAAGAGTCAGATTAATCTATGATGATTCTTACACCCTATCAATTTTTATTACATTTTTTTCTTTAATGGGTCTTGAATATTTCTTATCATTTCATCCATTTTATAATTTAATGAATTTTCAAAAATTTGTGTTAACTGATCTCTTAATTCACCAAATGTTTTTGGTTCTGGTGCACTATGAAGTGTATTATAAGTTACTAGTAATTTAGTACGATTAGGATTGGCTTTTTGATATTCTTCTCTATTAAATACTCCATCTATTGCATTTATTAATGAAATTAATTCCGTCTTTTTATTCATATCTTCCATATAATCTTTTAAATTACGTTCCATAACAAGTGTCATATGATTTCTTGGTCTAAGTATATAAACATCTTTCATTAGTTGTTTAATAAATAATGGATGAGGAATATTATAAGATAATCCTTGTGAGATACTTATATTATCTGAAGTAGCTGTTACTGCAGTTTTTTTTTTAAGTATCTCATCTTTTATAGATCTTAATGTTTTATAGTCGTCTTTTTTATAACTACTAAGATATATTTTATCTATTTGGTCTATTAAAGCATCTTCAAATGTTTGATTTGAATTATTTCCCATATATGATGTAAATGCACCAGTTAATTCAGGAGGTTTTGTTATATTAAAAAAACCCAAATTATCATGATATTGTACTATTTGATGATATAGGTTTAAATCAAACACTACACCACCATATTGAAGTGTTTTTTTAAGTTGAGTATATTTAAGCTTATATTCAGTATATTTTTTTTTATAATCTTCCATATATATTATTATATAAAATTATTATATTCTATATATTATTATTATGAAATATGAAATAGATTTAATGAAAATTGGTAATATTAAATCAAAAGCTACTTTAAAACATTATCCATTAAATAAGCCATTAATGAATGGTAATTATTTATTTCATTATTTAATTTTAACTAATAATATGAAAGGTCTTAGATTAGGTAAGCATCCTTTATTTAGATTAAATAATGATGGATTAAATGCTTTAATGTTAGCAGCTAGAGATAGAAAATATAAAATTCTAAATTATTTATTAGATAAATATAAAGATAATAAACATTTAATTTATCAAAAGAATAAGAAGGGAATGAACTTTTTATATTATATAAATCCAACAGATAAAGAATATTTAGAAATTATTAATAATAATCCAGATATTGATTGGACTAGTTTATTTGAAACAGTATCAACTAGTCATATATCAGGGTTGGAATTATTATTTCTTCAAGGAAAATTTAGTTGTATAAATAAAATAATAAATAAATTTGATTTTAATTATAAATCATATATATCTCAACCTGCTCATTTTAGTATAATTATTAATTCAAGTTTAAATAATTCAATGGTTAAAGAATTATTAGATAATTTAGAATCAAAAGATAAAAATATATTAAGTTATGTTGATGATATGGGCTATGATGTTTCTTATCCAATTGTTCTTAATGGAGATATTGAAGAAGTAAAATATATAGTTAAAAAAAGAGGTGAACATTTAGATAGGTATAGTCCAATTACAACAAATCATTTATTTATTATAGCATATAAAGAGGGTGTAAAGGAAAATGATTATACTATAGCTAAATATTTATTAGATAATACTATGAAAAATCATAATTTTGATGAAACAGATATGTATGGTAGTAATTTAGCACATTTTATATTAAAAAATAGATTAATAACTAGAAAAGGAGATTATAATATAGAAAAAGATATATTAAGCAGATACAAACATTGGGGAAGAATTAATATGGATAAGAAATCAGCACTTGAGTATATTGTAAATTTAGATTTCAAAAAATATCATAAATTTGTTAATAATAAAGCAACTAATGTTTCTTCAAAAGATAAATATTGGAATAAATATATAAGTAAATTACCATTAGATAAAGAAAATAATAATATTAATATGGTGGAAGCACCATATGCTCATAGTAATATGTTTCAAGCTAGATTTTCTGATATTAATATATTTTCTATTTATTTGAAAGAAAAATATAAAGACAATAAATACGGAAGATTGTATATGCCACTATATGAAGGTGATGATGTAACACCTGATTGGGACGATGATATGTTATTACCAGATAATATGTTAAATTATAACAATAATTTTCCATGGATAATAATTTGGAATAGTGATGAAAAATATTGGATTCATCCTCATTTAAATGACTTGATTAATAAGAACAAAAATACCAAAGGTCATTATAAAGCAGCATTTGTATTTCTTAGTTTAAGATTACCTGATGGTGGATTACATGCATCATTAATATTTTATGATTTTACTAGAAATCAAATTCAAAGATTTGATCCATATGGTGATACATCAATATTAGATGGTAAAATGGATGAAATATTTAAACAAAAATTAGCTAAACCTTGTAAAATGGATTATTGTGGACCAGATTGTTATTTTCCAGTATCAGGATTTCAAACATTGTCTGATGAAAATAATATAATGAATCAAAAAATGGGAGATTTTGGCGGATACTGCTTAGCATGGAGTATTTGGTATGCAGAACATAAAATGATAAATCTTAAGGTAGAACCAAAAGATTTAATCAGAAAAACATTGAATCGTTTTATGAAAATGAATATTAAACCAATGGAATATATTAGAAATTATGCAAATTATATTAGTAAATTTAGAATTGGTTATTTAAAGAAAATAGGTATTCCAGAAAATCTTACAACTAATGAAAATTTAAGTCGTAAGTTTACAAATGTTATTAATAAATCAATGATTGAATATAATCATTCATAATATTCAATTCATGAATAATTATATATCATCAATGAAATTATCATTAATGATTTCTACAGTTTTCTCTAATTGATTATCTTTTTCATCTCCTTCAAATCCAAAAGTATCATCCTCTTCATCATCATCATTTGAATTAAATTCACTAATATCAGGTATTTTAATTTTAACTAAATGACCTTCATTTTCAAGAACTTTCTTTTGATCGGGCGTGTATCTAAAAATAATTTGATATTTACCATTACTATTTTCACTTAAAGGTTCAATTAAAACTAAATCACCTATTCTTATTTTACCACCTCTTTTAATTGAACCACATAATGATGCGATTTTAGTTTCATTATTATTAGTATTAATTTTAAAATGACAATTACCTAATGCTTCTGCTATACAACCATATTCTTGACCTAGGTCTTTATTAGCATATTCAATTGGATAACGTTTAGGTGCTCCACGGCGAGTATTATTATTACCTTTCTTATGTTTTGGCATTAATATATATATTAAATTGTTCTTTAAAGATATTAAATATCAATTTTTATGATATATCACTTTCAAAGAAAGTGATATATCATAAAGTTAATTTGGAGAGTCAGAATTTTACTTTATAAAATTCTTACGTCAAATCAATTTTTATGATATATTCGCTTTTATTGCCTTTGGCAATATAATTAAGAGTCAGATTAATTTATGATTCTTACGCCAAATTATTATTTAATAATTGTTAATCTACTGATTCAAAATCTATTTAGATTTTGAATCAGTGAATCAATTTTTACGCCAAATCAATTTTTATAATATATATATATATATATATATAATGGAGTTTTTACATATAATAGTTTTATTATTAGTTTTTGTAAATTTATATTTAGTTTACAAAACAAGAAATTTAGAAAAATTATCAGCAGAATTACCAACTGTTGAAAGTTTTGAAGTATCATTAGCAGATGCTATTAATAGTAAATATACAGGTGATATAGATGCTATTAGAAATTTAGCCAGTCTTGCTAATAATATATTAACATCAAATGATTCATTTTCTATGCCTGCTAATACTACATATGTTAAAGATTTTGTGGTAGAAGGTTCAATTAATTTTACAAATAGAAATTCATTATTAGTAAATATATTACCTAAATTTATGGTAATAGCATGGGCTAATAGAATAGTTCCATTAGGATGGGCTATTTGCGATGGAAAAAGATATAGTTTAAATCCCGAGGGTATAGCAATTGAAAATATTATAGGTGATTTAACACCAGATTTAAGAGGCAGATTTATTTTAGGTGTAGGTATTGGTAAAGATAAACAAAATAATGATATGACTGAAAGAAAGTATGGAGACATGGGCGGAGAAGAAGGTGTTGCATTGATTGAGGCTGAATTACCTGCTCACAGTCATAGAATGGATTGGAGATTTATTGGATGTTATGGAGAAGAATGTCTTGGACCGGGTAACTACACAAGCGTAGATGCTTCATCAGGTGATAAAAGGGCATGGAATGATTATAGTAGCCCAAAACAGTGGCCTCAATATTCAGAAAAAACAGGAGGTGTATTAAAAGACAAAACAGGAACAAAATTTGAAGGTGCCGATCAAGATTATCCAGATGCAGCTGTATGGACTACAACTCCTCATAATAATATGCCACCATTTGTAGTTCTCACATACATTATGAAATTATAATAAATACATTACGCAGAACATGATTCACAATTATTTGATTGTTCAATTTGTTTTTGTAATGTTGGGTCAACTGTTACTTTATTAGCACCTTCAGATGGTTTAGTTCTTAAATAATACATGCCAGTTTTTAATCCATTTTTCCATGCCCACATATGGCAATTTAATAATTTATTATAATCAGGAACTGCCATAAAAATATTCATACTTTGGGTTTGGTCAACAAATGGAGCACGTGCTCTAGCATGTTTAAGAACCCAGAGTTGTTTTATTTCCCAAATTGTTTTATATAATTCCTTAAAGCTTGATGGTATATCTAATAAATTTATATTAACATTACCATCATTTGCTATTATTATTTGTTTATTATTTTCATTCCATTCACCAATCGATAATAAATCTGCTACTAGATGTTTATTAACAATTGGAAAATCACCTGCTAATGTTCTACGAGTATAAATATTACTTGTAATATATTCAAAGCATTCATTATTACCCATAATTTGAGAAGTAGAAGCGGTTGGCATTAAAGCTATTAATAATGAATTTCTTATTCCATATTCATTAATACCATCTCTCACATTTTCCCAATTACACACACTACTCTCTTCTTTCCATAAATCAAATTGTAATAATCCTTTTGACATTGGAGAACCACCATTAGATAAATAGCTACTATAAGCACCATAATGACTAGTAAGTTTCATTTCACATTTATTTACTTTATGCATATGATATATTTCTTCCATTTCAGTATCTTCTAAATGAAAATTCTTATCATAATATTCAGGTAATAATAATTTAATCTTATCATCTTTATTCGAAGAATTATTGTAATATTCAATAAAATATTTCATATCATCATGTCTTGCATGTGCCATATTCATACTGGCAGTTACTGCTGCATGATATATAGTCTCCATCATATTCTTATTAAATCTAACTGCCATATCACTCTCAAATGGCGTCTTCATGCCAATTAATGTATCAGCTAAACCTTGTATACCTAATCCAATTGGACGATTTCTTAAATTTGAGCATTGAGTTTCTGGTGTTGGATAATAATTAATATCAATAACATGGTCTAAATTAATTGTTGCAATATATGCTGTATCCCATAATTCTTGATAATCATAATCATCTGCACTATATTGAATCATATCATCAAATCCACCAATATAAGTATCACCATAAAATATTTGAGGATAACTAATCTTTTGATAACTACATGCGCCATCTATGCAAGCATCTCCATTTTCTTTATTTTTCTCATTCAGAAAATTAACTAAATATGAACGATTATCAGTCTCAGACTGATTTAATTCTTTCTCTTCAAATTCAAATCCTCTGAATTCAAAATATTTTTTACTCCATTTGCAATATTTACAATTAGGCTTGGTATAAATTGTCCATTTCTTTTCACTTTTAAATGGCTTTAAAAATTTGTTCAAACAAATTGATGCTAAATTACAAACAGCATGTTCTTCATCATTGCTGACTAATGTAACTTCACTGCATAAATTAGAGCTCTTTATTATACCTATATTTTGTTGGTTAGATTTTTCATTAACATGGTCTTTAAATAACATATATGGTGTTCCTGTTTCTAATTGACTATCCATAATCTTTTCCATTAATTTACGAGCTTTCATAACTTTTCTATATTTTTTTTGTTCAACATATGACCAATATAATTTATTATATTCCTCACCATAAAATTCATTCAAGTTAGGGCATTCATCAGGACACATTAGATACCAATCACCATCTTTTTCAACTTGTTCCATAAAAAGATTACTAATCCATAATGCTAAAAATAAATCACGTGCACGTTCTGTTTCAGCACCAGTATTTTTTCTTAATTCAAGAAAATCTTCAATATCAGCATGATGAGGTTCTAAATAGATAGCAAAACTACCTTTACGTTTTCCTGCTTGGTTAATATAACGAGCAATATTATTATATACTTGAAGCATTGGAATAATACCACTTGCTGTTCCATTAGTGCTACGAATAATACTACCTTTCGCTCTAACATTACTAACATGTAATCCAATTCCACCAGCCCATTTAGATATTTGAGCAACACGGTCCCATGTTTTAGTAATACCTTCAAGATTATCATTTGTATTTAATAAGAAACAACTACTGAGCTGAGGTCTTTTAGTTCCAGCATTAAATAAAGTAGGAGATGCATGAGTATAAGCTTTGGATGATAATAAATCATAAGTAATTTTAGTTTTCTCAATATTTCCTTTATTTAAAAATGATGCAACACGCATAAAAATATCTTGAGGGCGCTCATAATAAGAATCATTTTTAGGATTTTTTAATAAATAACTTCTTTCTAATGTTTTAAAACCAAAATAATCAAAATTGAAATCTCTAGAATAATCCATAGTTTTATTAATTTCTTCTTTATTATCTACAATCCATTTTAACCAATCTTCATCTAATAATGAACAGTCTTCTTGAATTTTAATCATTTTATCAACAAAATTATCTAATGTTTTTTTATGTAAATTACTAACTAAAATACGCCCAGCAAGACGCCCATAAATTGGATTAATTGTTACCATATTACTACAAATTTTAGCTGATTCTAAATCTAATTCCTCAGTAGTGATTCCAGTATAAATACTATTAATTACTTTTATAGCAATAATAGTAGGATCAATATATTCTTCTTCATGATCATTAATTAAATTACTAATACGTTGTGTAATTTTATCAAATACAACTTTTTCTTTTTCTCCATTACGCTTAATAACATACATTTGAGAATTTGTGTTAGAATTTTGATTGTGCATTATATTACATTATTATATTTTTTTAAATATAAATTATAATAATGAATAAATTACCAACTAATGAAAAATTTGTTATATTATAATCTTTGATTAATATCCTCGTTATTTTACTACATCTTTTTTTAAATCTTTTTATGATAAATTGAAAGAAAGTCTTGAGAATAAAGGTATTACTATTTATAATATAAAAACAACAGTTAAAGAACTTAAAAAAACACATGAAGATAATTCTAATAAACTATTATTTGATGATTATCCATTCCCTAGTACAAATACCCTTTATATTAATCTCTTTAATGGATTATATTATAATGATAATATTTATATAAAAAAGAAAGTTCAATATGAAAGAGAAATGTTATTTTTGTTAGCAGCAGCATTAGGTGTTAAAAATATCGAATATAAAACAGAAATCACTGAAATTACTATATCTAGAACAGAAGTAAATATAAATATAAAAAAATTTAAAAATGGTGTTAGTTATAGTAAATCAATAGATATCCAAAATAAAAATTGATTATTTAATTACAAGTATAAGTATTTCTATTATAATGTCAACAAATAAAATAAAAACAAATATTTATAAATGTCAATCAAAATTATATAATTATCTTAATAATATTTATATTATTCCTGATAATAATAATATTAATAATAATATATCAGTAAAAACATCTATTATAAAACCAGTTTTAAAAAAAACTAAAAAACAAAAGACTCCTAAAAAATCTGATAAATTAAATAAATTAAATTTATTAATTGAGGCAGTTGAATATATTGAGAAACAACCAATTCAAAATATTATTTAAAATATAGTTTTTATAATAATTAATGGATAGATTTTCAAAAGCACTTAATGAAAGAATTTATTTATTATCAGCAAATCAATTATCAAATGAAGAATGGAATTTTAATATTCGTGGGCAAAGTAATAAAGTATATAAACAAATTTTAACACCTAATAAATTTTCATGTGCATGTCCTGATCATTGTTTAAGAAAAGGATTCTGTAAACATTTATTATTTTTATTTTGTCGTGTATCACTTTGTAATAATTTAGCTAAAGAATTATATTTAAAAAATAAAACATGGAATACTGAAATATTTACAATTATTAATACATCACTTATTGAACGTTTAAAGCATCGTATTGAAACTAGTAAACCAAAAAATGTTGCATGTAATGCAGCATTAGATGCTATTGGTAATGATTGTAGTATTTGTTTTGAGACAATGAGCACAGGTGAAGTATTTTCTCAATGTTTAAAAACATGTAAAAATTATTTTCATGAAGAATGTATTAATTTATGGCTTAATTCTGGACATGCTACTTGTCCCTTGTGCAGAGGACACTGGACTACAACTGCACCTGAAGAAATTAATATTTCGATTTCTTTATTAACAGAACCTCCACCACCATCTCCACCTCAGCCACCTCCACCGCCACCATCTCCATCACCTAGAATACAAATTATTCCAACAACAGATATTATAACTTCATACAATAATATTAGAATTATTAAATCATATAATGATGCAAATATTAAAGATATTTGTTATCGTAATAATATTGAATATAAAAATGGAAATATTTATTATGAATTTCTCAAAGCTGAAAAAATTAATAATAAAAAAAGAATTATTTTAATGGATAAAAGAACTAATGATTTATTTGAGGGTGGATGTGCTAGAGATATTATGGGTCTTACTAATTTAGCTGATGATGTAGATATTAATATTAAACCAAGTGCATTACCTGATTTTATTATTTTTATTCAAAGCACATCTCCTAATAGAAAAATTTTAAAGGACCAGAGAGTAATTAAAACCACAGATTAAAACTGCAGATTAAAACTGCAGATTAAAACCGCAAATTAATAATATTAAAAGTCCTCATGTAAATTAAAAACATTATCACGACCTGTATTAAGAACAGCTGCTTTTTGATATTGCGTTGGTCTTGTTTCAAAGAAATTACTATGACCTATCATTGATATACTCTCCATAAAATCAAATGGATTACTTGTATTCCATATTTTTTCATATCCTAAAGTTATTAATAATCTATCAGCAACATATTCTATATAGTTGCTCATAAGATTATCATTCATTCCTAATAATGATACTGGTAATGATTCGCAGATAAATTCTTTCTCCACACTAACAGCATCTTTAAACATTTCATGAACTATTTCTTGAGATAATTTAGTTGTGCATTTTGTTTTAATAAGACATGCAAAGTTTGTATGCATACCTTCGTCCCGACTAATAAGCTCATTTGAATCACATAATCCAGGCATAACATTTTGTTTCTTTAACCAAAAGATAGAACAGAAACTACCTGAAAAAAAAATACCTTCAACACATGCAAATGCAATTACTCTTTGAACATATGGTGCATCACTTTCAACCCATTTAAGTGCCCAATCTGCTTTCTTCTTAATACAAGGATAATATTCGATAGCATTTAATAATTTTTCTTTCTCTTCTTTATCACGAATAATGTTATCAATCATTAATGAATATGTTTCCGAATGAATATTTTCTATCATAGTTTGAAATTGGTAGCATATTTGTGCTTCTAATATAGTAACTTCATTAATAAATCTCTTGCCTAAATTCATATTAACAATTGTATCACTGGCAGCAAAAAATGCTAAAACCATTTTAATAAAATGTTGGGAATTAGATGATAATTTTTTAAAGTCATCGTAATCTTTGCTAAAATCAATTTCTTCTGCTGTCCAAAATGCAGCCTGCATTTTTTTATACATTTCCCATATATCAAATTCTTTTATAGGAAATATTGTAAGACGACTATGAGAAGGATCTAACATATAATCTGTTGTTTTATCTTGAGCTTGAGACATAATATATATATAATAATATATTTTTAAATTTAAATATTATATCATAGTATATATTATATGGAACCTGACTTAATTACACAAAAAACAATTAGAAAAATTTTAAAAAAAAACTACTTTGCTGAAGAAAGTTCATTTACTAAATTTATAAAAAAATTTAATACTAATTATATTAATAAAGTAAATTGGACACCTGTTATTGTTACGATTTTTATATTAACTATACTATTATTTTTATATAATGAACATCGTAATAGAAAACAAAAACAAGCAGAACAAATGCAAATAGATGAAGAAATGGATATAATTAATAGCAAATCTGAATATAATGATGATTTTAAATCAAAGCCAAATTATGAAAGTGAGTATTATAAAATGCTCCCAAGAGTAACTAATAATCCTGAAATTCATGATTATAAATATTAATAAAAAAATTAACACAGTTGGGTTATAAATACCCAACTGAGTTAGTGCATCTTAACTACTTCTAACATTGTATTATAAATATCTCGAAATTTCTGCTTTTCATTTTCTGGCAACAAATCATAATCCATATCCAGAGGGCCTTCCCAGAAACAGATATACATTGAAAGCCATTTCCGATGGAAAATAGAAGCACTTTCTTCAAGAAGAGCGTATTTGTAGAAGAATATATAAGTAGCAGCGAACAACACCATGTCGTAATTATATTCAAGCATTACAGGCCTATGCACACACTCCACATCGTTGCTTAGGTCAATATATTCCTTGTTCCACAAGTTATGCACGATGGGACTTGCTGCAATTTTACATGCACGTTCATAATCGAACATTTTGAGATTGACTGCGTTGTCGATCGCATTAATGCGTGTTTGTTCAGTCTCTTCCTCAATTACATGGAAAATAATAGGATTAGGATTAGTAATAGATAGATTTAGATGTGCGGGACGTTTAAAGATAGACATATAATTAAATACTATAGATATCATAAAGAAAAATAATTTCAATTTTTATTTAAACTATATAACCAAAGGTTATATAGTTTAACTAATAATTAGATGAAGGAGTGTAACGACTGAATTCAATTTTTATTATTGTGAAGTTAAAAACTTCACAATAATAACTGTTAATCCGTTGTCTATGAAAAATCTTAGATTTTTCATAGCTACGCATCAATTTTTATTTAAACTATATAACTGTTAATCTGCGAATCAATTTTTATGGATTTTTATTTCTTGATTTCATTTTTTATTTATAAGTTATTTAAAAAGTATAATATAAATATAATTATATGGAAAACTCTATTAATGTTTACAATGAATTTATAGATACTGTCCAAAGTCTCACAAAGAATAAGACATCAGCTTTTAAAGATAATGTTGAAGATAGATTAAATAAATTCTATCAATCATTAGAAAATGCAGATACATTTTCTCTTTTTTCAATGACAACAATTAAAGTATTCTCTGCTAAGACAGAAGAAACACATTCTGTATCGACTAGTCTTTTTGGTGAAACTTTAACATTAAAACATATTTTTAATAATCAAACTGAAGAAGTTAAATGTAAATTATGGGAATTACTTTTTAATATGTATATTCAATTAGAAAGAGTTAAAAATAATAACCAAGAAAGAATTTCAACTTTAAAAGAGTCTCTTAAAAAGAATCGTCAAGCATCATCTCAAAGTATTAAGAATGATATATTTAAGAATGTTCTTAAATCAGATGTTAATAATACAACAAGCAGTATGTTAGATGATATTATTGGTTCATTTCAAAATGTTGTTTCAAATAAAGGTAATCCATTTGAAAACATTATGGGTATAACTGAAATGATCACCAGTAAATATGGTAGTAAGATTGAAAATGGTGAAGTTGAAATTGATAAAATTTTAGGAGGTATGGGAAATATGCTTTCTAAAGGTATGATGGGTTCTGAGGAAAAGAAAGAAGAAACTGTAGTAATGGATGAAAACTTTAGTACTGCAGATGTAGATGTTGGAAAAGAAGAAGAAGAAAAGAAAGAAAGTGGGTTTAATTTTAGTAAATTAATGCCACTTGCTAATATGGTTAATAAGATTGGTTCAATTAAATCTACAGATGATGTTAATGCATTAAAAAATGAAATGGATAAATTTATGGAGAAAGAATTAAAAGTTAATATGAGTGATTATAAAGAAAACTTAGAAAAATTAGAAAAGCAATTACAAAATGTTACAATGAAAAATAAAGTAGTTGAAGAAGTAGATGAGCATAATCATGAGCATGAACATGAGCATGAACATGAGCATGAACATGAGCATGATTTAGATTAAATATAATATTATATTATTATAAATCATTAACTACTTCTATTTTCTTTTTATCTAATTCAATCATAGGTTTAACTATAGAATCTGATAATATATTTTTAATTTTTAAATCTATATTCTTAGAATTATTCTTAGAATTATTATTCGTTGAATTTATTTTTTTTGATTTTGAAATTTTCTTCATTGGTGGGAATCCTCCATTTACCATAATATTATATATTATTATATATAATATTATTAATATTAATCAAAATATACTATATTACCATTTGGATATGATATATTATTATTATGTCTTTTTTTTATAATATGATTAATATTACAACATTTGCCTTTATTTGATTTATTAAAACAAATAAATTCTAAATAATCATTATCATTTAATTTTCCTTTAAAATTAATATATAATAATCTATGTAATGCGCATTTTTTGCCATTAAAATAAAAATTAATATAATAAATCTTATTAAGAGTTATATATCCATTCCATAAAATACATTCATTTGAAGTATTAATTATGCCACCTGTTCTATTTATAATACGTCTTAAATCTTTCTCAGATAACAATTTATCTGAAGGACAATTTATCCTTTGAAGGTTGATTAATTTATCAACCATTTTATATTATACTATAATAATGGATATAAATAAATATCAAAATTTAGGTCAAACAAAATATATGTGGATATTTTATTATTTAATGTGTCCAAAAACAAGAGAAGCTCATTTAAATGAATATAAATCTAATAATATTCCAATTCCAGACTATTTAGATGAAAATAAACTAATGATGTTATCAGATTCTATAGATAAAGATGAATTATCTAAATTAACAAAAAATATAAATAAAAAATATATTAATCAAAAATATTTATTATTTTTAAATAAAATTAATATTGAACATTTTAATAATAATTCTTCGAATAATAATTATTATATTTATATATTTTTAATCTTAATTTTAATTTTAATTTTAATTTTTATTTATAATATATTGAATAAATCTTCTTAGGAATATTATTATTTCCTTCAAAATCAAATTTCATAAAAATAGTTTTATTAGATAATGTTTTATTTGTATATTTCTCAATTGTTTTATCATTAACACTAACTGGACCTGATGAAAATATATATTTGACAGCATTATAATTATCAAATACAACTATTGGAAAGGGGAACATATAACTTAAAATGATTAATTCTAATACACCATCTGTATTATAATTATTCTTTCTTAATCTGCTTAATGAACTTGTAAAGATATTTTTACTTAATATATCTTTATTTAATTCTATATATTTACTAATGTCTTTCTTTAATTCTTCATTAAATACATTACCTACTAAATAATCAATCATATTTGCTTTAAACAAATTTGTTAATCTTTCTTGAAGTTCAGATTCATATCCTAAATTTCTAGAATCTTTATCATATAATTTATTTAATAACCAATAATAACAGTTTACATATCCTCTTATTATACTATTTTTATTACTAATTATTTCTTGAAATACTTCATCTCCAATTTCAACTGCAACAGGTATATCTACATCAATTATAAATTCTTGTTTACCTACTTTTCTTTTACCTAATTGAGGTATACTATCTTTTCCAAATAATTCTGTCATAATCTTTTTAATATTAAAATTAGATGTTTTAATAATCTTTTGATTAGGTCTATCACTATAAATTGTATAATCAACAACATCGCTTACATAATAATTTTCTTCTTGAATAATTTCTTTAAATTTAATACCATCTATTATACATTCTTCAATGATTTTAGAAATATTTGATAGTAAATCATTTTTAAACATAACAAATATGCATGAATTATTTATAAATGAACAGTGTAAATTCATATTACATTTATCTTTATTTCTATTAATTGAACAATAATCTCTAACATTTGAAATATTATAATTTTTTAAATCTGGTAATTCTTTTATTATCTCTACAAATTTTGGTGATTTCTTTTCTATTAAACCTGTTAATAATGATAATAATTCTTTTCTCTTACTCTTTTTATTAATATTATCGTTTCTAACTATAGTTATAATTGATGATCTGATTGATGATGATGCTTGTAAAAATATAGATAATTCTAATCTAAATAAATTATATGATTCGTTCTTATACATCTTATTTTTAATATTTATAGTTCTTGTATCATATGGTACATCATTATTATTTATAGCTGTATCTATTAATTCTTCAGTTGATTGAAATTCATATCCTAAACCATATTTTTTAAATGTAGTTGGTAAAACATATTCTGATTTAATTGGAATTATTAAATTATTCATCAATAAAATTGATATAATATTATATGTTTTATCCTTAACATTATTGTAATATATACTTTTTGGAACATAATTTAAATCTGGAACCAATTTATTGAATTTATATAATAATTTTATTGTTTCATCTAAATCAAAGAAATCAGATGTTTTAAGTGAATTTACATCACTTATATTTACATCTAATAATGCTCCTGATGGTTTAACTGGAACTAATAAATCATTATCCAATTTTAAATATCTTACTTTATTTCTCATATCAATTATTTGTTTTTTAATATGTATTGATTCTATTGCTTGAATATTCTTAGCAGTAATATTATATGTTTTATTTATTTTAAATATAAAACTTTCAATACAGCTCAAACCATAATATTTCTTTAATTCATCAATTAAATCTCCTTTATCATATTTCTTGGTTAAAATAATTTTTTTATCTTTTGGTCCTTTTTTAACATTATAGATTGGAAAATAATAACGACCATCTTTAATTAATATAACATAATCTCTATTTTCATTAATATTATGATAATTTTCATAATTTAAACATTGTAAATAATAATTTTCAACAACTGTATCTTTTTCTAATGCCTTTTTTATTATTTTAATTTTTTTATCAAATACAAAATAAATAAGACCATTTTTAGTTAATACTCCAGGGATGGATAATAATTCACCAATTATATCATATTCTAAATAATTACTATTTTTAATATAATCAATATAACTTTCTATATCCTTGAACATACTCTTTATATCACCATTATTTAAATATGTAAATATCTTATCATTTAGTGCATTAATTGCTATATCTTTTAACTCATTTATTGATTTATCAAATATATTTGATATTGCTGCTAAAAATAAATGATGTTGATGTTTAATTGTATATTTAAAATAATAACCAGTATTAGATTGAACTAAATAATGATTTTTTATATTATAAGTATTTTTCCATATATTATTAAAAAATTGATTCAAATATTTTGGTAAAAATATAAATCTACCGTCTTGAACTTTATTTGTATCCTGTAGAATATAAACCTTATCACCTATTTCTTCTTTTGGTTTTTCTTCTTCAGTTTCTTTTGCTTTCTGTCCAATACATTGATTAAAATATGTTTGTTTTTTCTTATTATTTGTATTACTTTGATCTTTCTTAAAACAACAAGGCATACATAAATCATTTGGATTATTACTCTTTGATAAGAAACCAACAAAACAATGTTCATTGTTATCATCAGGGTCACATGTATAGAAATTAAATGTTCCATTTTCTCCTGCTAATTTAACTGCTTTAATTACAACTTCTTTCTTCTTACTTTTATCAAAAGTAGTTTTTTCATAATTATCTGTTTTAGGATTTAATTTATATCCTCTCTTAATTAATTCTTTAACATTGTCAGATGATACAACTAAAGGCTGTCTTTTTTTATCTTCACCACTATTTTGACAACTACGAGTCCATTGATTTTGTCCTTCTTCAGGTCTAAAACCTAAACGTTTTTTATCAAGAGAAGTAGTTTGTTTAATAGCAGTTGACCCTGCATCATAATTAACAATATCATTAACTTTATTTCTTCTTTTTGCTATTTTGGTAAGTTTCGACAACATTTCTTTAATCTTCATATATTTTGAATTTTTCTTAATGTAGATTTCAACATATAAATATAATAAAACTTTAACAAAACTGACAATTTCATCTAATTGTTCTTTACTACGGGCACCTGCTATTCTAATTTTATAATTATCTGGTGTTCTGCCTTGAATATCTACACCAATACCTGGTGGTTTAGCCTTTGGTAATGCTTTAATTTTTGTTAATGATTTCTTTATTTTTCCAAGAACTTTACCATATTTCTTTCTAACAGTATCTAATTCTTCAGCAGCTGATTCATTAGTTATATTAAATTGTTTTGCAATTTCATCAACTAATTCTTTATCAGATATTTCAAAGTTTCTTAAGAAATATAACATTCTTAAATGCATTTTAGTTTTATTTTCATAATTACTAATTCTTTTATATCTTAAATATGTTCCATATTTACTATAATCTTCTTTATCTGAAGCAACTTTAGCTATTCTTTTTCTAGGTTCAATCATTAAAGCAACATATGTATAAAAGAATCTACTAAAATCAGACAAATCATTATGATTAATAAGTTTATCTTTAGCTTTACCGTCTATAGGTAATGAAAATTTTTGAATAGTGTTAATAAATGCATATTTATAATTTTCTTCTTCTGGTAATATAAATTTGATTTTTTTATTTTCACTATTAATCTTTAATAATAAATCATTTACATATTTATAACTATCTTTAATTTTTTCAATTGTAGCCTTGTCATCCTCCTTCCATGTTATTTTATATTCTAATCTACCATTTTCATTTAAATTAATAGAAATGTATTTATTTTCAATTTCAGTCATTTTAATCTTAAATGAAATACCATATGGAGCATTTTCAAACCATTTTGATAATATTTCCATATCATCTATTTTTTTAGTTTTTGTATAAAATTTATATGTTAATTGAGAATCTGGTGTTTGAAATTGAATAAATGGATGTTCTTCAGAAACAACAAAATTATCAAATATTTTGAATAAATTATATTTATCAGAAGAAACTGTTCCGGTAAGATTCTTTGGATTATTTAAATTAAGATGAATAATACTTTGAATTATATAATTTGGCTCAAAATATGAATTAAATTTTTTATCATCCTTAATTATATTTCTAGTGGTATCAACTACTTCATGAATATGATATTCAATTGTTGTATCATTTTTTATTGCTGCAAAAGAATTTATATTCTTTTCTAACTCTTTATCATTATTATTATTTAATAAATCTAATAGTAAATCAAATCTTTCAAAAGTAATTAATGGAAAATATATATTTACATAAACTTCATATACATTTCTTTTTTTTGTTGATTCACTACTATAATTTAAACCAAATTCATTTAATATATCAATCATGTAAATTTCATTGTTTGACATGTAATTATCGTAATCTCTTAAAATATTATGTTCATCATCTTCTCTTTTTATTTTAATACCAAAACTATCTTTCAAATAAGATAAATTATTTCTTAAATTTTCATAAACAGCCATATTTTCATTTGGTTTAACATCAATCATTACTAATTCATTTCTACGAACCCATTTTTGACCTAACATAACTCTATCAATATTAGTATTATTTAAATTATATTCAGACCATAAATAAATATATTCAGGAAGTAATCTTACATCTCCTTCATCTTGATTTGTGCTAAACTTTGAACTTAATGGAACAGTAACACATAATTTATTTCTAATAGTTTTAATTGTATCATCCATATAAATAAATTGTTCTTTAATATAAATTTTGTTATAAACATCTTCTAATTTAACATCATAATTTATATCATCCATTCTTTCATTAAAATCTAATTCTAGTTTACTAATATTTTTAACAAAAGATTTATCATTAGTTGCTTGACCAATTAATATAGCAGTATCCTTAATATCTTTAACAGATACTTCATTTTCTTTTCCATATAAATCTGTTAATTCTTCTAAATTAAAATTATTACCAACTGCATCATCAAAATCTTCAGCTGTCATTAACATCTCTTCATATTCTTCATTTTCAGATTCAATTTCTTTATTAATATCTTCATTAGTGTCTTTATTTTCAACATATTCATCATCATCGAGTGGTTCTAATTCATTCCCACCAATCATATAATTACCACCAACTATTTCAGGCTTATAAGTTCTAAAATCCATTTCTAGTTTTCTAACAACTGTTTTAATTTTATTTCTAGAAACAAGATAATCATAATAAGATGATGAAAAAGAATATGATGTTTTTTTAACTAATGGATTCATAAGATACATTGAAACCCATTCTTTCCCCATCTTAGATTCAATCGTTTTTTTTCTAGTAGCATTTTTTAATATATTATTAAACTGTTCAGATAAATGATATTTATTGAAAAAAAATGTAAACCATTTTGGACCATAATAATTTTCTAAACGTTCAATTTTATTTTTACTTAAATAATCAAGAGTATCATAAAATGATTTATTTTTAATAGAATCTAATATACTCATAATATCTTCATCAACATTTGAACCAATAAAAATATATTGAATATATTGGATATTTCTATTGTTGTTTTTAAATTTATGAATTATTTTAATTGGATTTTCTATTATCATAAATAATAATTATAATTATTATAGAAATTAATAATTATAATTAATTTTTTTATATATATAAACAATTTTGAAAGGATGCAAAATCAATTTAATATATTAGTATATAATTTCATACCACAATATTCAATTGGATTAGATGCATAATCTTCATAATAATATACCTTAGTATCTATTGCTATTTCTAATAAGAACTTAAATATCTTATTAAATAAAGGTGTGTGACCTGTTTCAGGACATGCTGTGTGGGCTAATTCATGAACAGCGACATACATTAATAAATTAATATCATGTAATTTACCGGTTGATTTACTTCTTAAACAAAATACTAATTCTTCACCTTTATTAATAGAATATGATGTATATTCGGAATTTAAACTAGTTTCATATATCTTTGTTCTATTTTTATTAAAATTTTCATTAAATTGATTAATATAGTCTTTATATTCTGGATAATTATCTATATTTTCAACAACAAATTTTTTTAACGCATACATTTTATTTATTAATTCACTTAATAGTTTAGCACTTTCATTTTTATCAGGAGTATCTCTAACTAATACTGCATTCCCATCTACTTCAAATTTAACTAATGACGAATTATTCATAATAAATACTACGTAAAATACAATTATAAATACAATAATAATTAAAGTTTCTTTCATCTAATAATATATTATATTATATCTAGATTAAAAATAAATTTAAAAAAACTTTTAAAATAAAATCTAATGTAATTTATATATATGGGACTTTTTCATTCAAAAGATGATTTATCATTTAATTTCAAAGGAGGTAATATTAAGACTGAGGATATTAGTAGTACAATACCTTATTTAAGAAACTTAAATGTGCAAGCTAAAAAATTAGTTGGGCAATTAGATACTAAAATAAATTATAATAATAAGAGCTTAGTTTTATTTAATGAAAGTGATAACTTTGATATGTACAAATTATTTGAAAAATCAAATCAATCACATAATAATAATAATAATTTCTCTGAAACATCACCTTTCATTAGTTCAGATGTTTACAATCAATTATTAGATAATTTAAAGAACAAACAATCAGGTGGTGCCAAGAAATCTAAGAAATCAAAATCTAAGAGAACAGAAACAGAAACAGAATCATATAAACCATCAAATGATGATCATGAAGAGGAATCATCTACTAGCTCAGAATCATCAGAATCAGATGAAATATTTGATTCTGATAATAAAAAGAAATCTAAGAAAGGTAAACATACTATTGAAAAAGTAATTAGAGAACATACTGAAAAAGATGATATGGATATTGAACCAGATAATGATGATGATGAATTCTCTCCAATGTCTCATGGTATGTCTCATGGTATGTCAATTGGTTCATATGTTTCATCATCAGCACATTCTGATAATGTATCATCAGAAGCAGATGATGCTAATACTAGCTCTGATAATTCTCTTACTATGAATAGCACTGTCTCTTTCCGTAAACAACATAGAAATAGACATACCTATTCAGAATCAGTTAATACAAGCGATATTAATATAATATCGGTTGATGAATAAATATTAAATATTAAATATTAATTATTAATTATTTCAAGCGATATTAATATAATATCGGTTGATGAATAAATATTATTATAAATATATTGTTCGGATATTGTTCCTTAAAGGAAAATTATTTACTTAATTATTTTTCTTTATACTTTTGGGCATTTGAAGTGTCTATTTTTTTTTAATAAAACTCATAATATCACTTCTACCTTTCTTTTCATTTTCAATTCTAATTTTAAATTTATCAAAAATTTCTTCAGCATGAGGAATAACTAATGATAAAAATTGTAATGCTGGATTCATAATTTGATTAGTCATATAAAATTCAAAATCAATTTTCAGATTCTTTTCTTTAATATATTGTGGTGTTTCTATACGTTCACCTTGTAATGTTGATTTAGTAATATTCGGTAATTGAACCGCCGCAAATTCAATTCGGTCTCCTGATTGTGGACAATTACCAGGGTCTCTTTGAGAGATTCTTTCAGCTAATACTACATGAGCAATTTTAGTCCAATCCACATAGCTCTCTTTCATTTTTAATGTTTTACTTGTTAGAAAGTATTTAATATTATATTCATTATTAAACATACTATTCATACAATCTATAATATATTTACGGGCTTTATCTGGGTCTTTCTCATCAATAAGACGATTAATAATTCCGCCACAAATTTCTTTAACAATAGGAGCATTATCACGTCTCTTCAAAACAATTCCATTGTAATCTTGTTTATATTTATCTGGATTGAATTCATATTTATTACCAACATATCTTTTCTTAGTTAATATCAAAAATGGCCAAAAGGTCTTTTCATATTCTAAATCATGTGGAAATGGTAATCGTTTCTTAACTAATTCTCCAGTAAAGACACCCATATCAATACTTAATGTTAATGTTCTCTTATCAATAATTTTAGTTCCATGTTTATAAAATCTAACACGAACTATTTTTATATTATTCGCAGAATTAAAATTATTCGCAGAATTAAAATTATAATTTATATCCCAATAAGGCTGGATAATATAAGTTTTTAATTTATTACTAATAAAATATTCAACATCTTCTAATATAATTTCTTTAATATCATCATTTAAATCTACTACTAAATTCATTTTCTCTACTAAACTTATTCCATTATTAAATAATTTCATTTCAATTGCATTCTTTTTTGTTGTTTCTTGAACATATTTTTTTGTAAAAATATCTTGAATAATCCATAACCAAGGCATAAAACTTTCTTCCATATAATGTAATAAAAATTGTTCCATTCTGATTTCAATTGGTTGCATCAAAATATCTTTATAATGATTAGGTGGTTCAATATAAGAAGGTCCTTGAGGAACTCTAAGTAATCCATTGTCCAAATTAACTAAATCATCATTATAATATTTATCATGACAATCCTTCCATAATTGTTTATATTCTTCAGGAATAAAATATAATAATAGTCTTTTTGAAAAACTAATTATATCTTTCCATAATGGTAAAGCAGCCGTCTCTTTTACCTGTTTAACATCTTCACGAAATCTATAACAACTGAAAATTGAATCAGTGTTATGAACTACAATATTACCATCTCCTGCCATGAAATGATGATTATCTGTTTCTAAATCATATACATACTTTGTTGATTTATCTAATTTAATAATATCAATAATTTTACCATCATCATAATTAGTTAATTTAATATATTTCTTTAATTCATCATCTAATGAAGCTGTCAATAGTCTATCTCCGATTTTTAATTTAGATGGTTTAATAATAGAACCATCATTTAATAAACAAGAATGGTCCGCAGTAACTTTAACAGAACCATTATTTGTAATTATTTCATAAATATCTTTATTTGTATAATGTTTCATAATATATTTAATTGGAGTCCATCCTTGATCTGAATATGTTTCAATTAATATATTAGGTTTATAATATTCTTTATCTGAACAAATATATTCTAAATGTTCATAAAACATATGTTCTAATTGTTTAATTTCAGACACTCCGACTATTTTATTATATCTAATATATACTTGAGTATCCCCAGTTACACTGTCGCCATATCGAATAATTGGTTGAAATGTTAAATTCTTAATATCATTCATAACATATTTTTTAATTTTTTCTTTCGATTCATTTGGATTCATTTCCATTTCTAAAATCTTATTTGCTTTTTCTTCATCTTTATTATATAAAGCATATCTATATCCATTAATTAATCCTGGAACTATATTCTCATCAAAATGACGAGCAAGTTTAAGCATCTCACGGCCAGTACTAGTAGTGCATGCAGCAATATCTCTTTGAAAGATAGGGCTAACATCAGCACCAAGTGCACCATATAAAGAATTAGCAGTGATTTTCAAAGCTAATTGTTTACCATCTAAAATTTTATATTTAAATTGGTCTTTGCATGATTTCATTACTTTTTTAACAGCATTACGTTCAGCAATAAGATTTCTCAAAGTTTTAGGAACAACACCTAATTCATCGCCAATCTTAGCAAAACGCCGATGTTGAATAGTATTATCGTGATCTTTAAATTGAGAATTAAAATAGGTTACATCTGGGATGTTATCATATTTATCTGATTTAATAATAGTTTCATGACTCATATTTTTATGAATAATTGATGATGGATAAAGTGATGCATAATCTTTAACCGCTAATGCTTCATATTCTACATTAGCTTCGGGGTCAAAAACAATAGCACCTTCATAACTAGGTAATTTTTCATCAGGTTTCTTTAGAACAGGAAATAAATATCCTGCATCTCGATAATTCTTTAAACATAATGAAAATAATTTAATTAATTGACCACGTGTAAATAAGAAAGACATGGGAACATAACACACATTCGCCATCTCAATATTATTTGTAACTACACATAATTTATCAATCAATAGATTAATAAGAGTGCAATCCTTAATACAGTATTTAGCTACAATTGCTCTTTCTTTTGAAGTTCCATTAAACATTCTAAAAATATCTTTAGGTCCAACATCATCCTTTGCTTGAGACCAAAATATTTTAAATGTTCTTTCTTTTCTATTAGTTTTTAACCAATTAGTATATTGATCTCCTTCAAGATATTCTAATAATATATCAGATGGTTTAATAGTTAGAATTTTATTAGAACTATCATCTACATCAAGAATCATATATTTATAACCAATCATTTCAGAAATAAAGTCTAATGCATATTCAATATGGATAAAGTCTTCTTTATAAATACTCTCAATCCCATCACAATATAATTTTAGATATTCTCCATCTTTCTCAATCTTATAAATTTCATTACGAATGAAATTAGATGCAACCATATCAAGTTTATAACTATTAAGTTTAAAGTTCTTCTGGACATCTTTCATTAGATCAATATGAATACGACCTGGAGTCCCAAACATACGAATTTTATTTTGACCAAAAGCAGCTGATTCTAATTTGAAATCACGAAATATACATTTATAATTCTTCAGTTTACTAATTTTTAATATTTCATTTTCTAAATTTAAATGTTCAACACAACGATCATAAATATAACCTTCATCGAAACCAAATATATTCCAACCTGTAATGATATCACAATCTTGTGTAATTAGTTCTTTAATCCATGCTTCTAACATATCTCGTTCAGTATTATACCATTCAACAATTGAACCTTCAATATTATCTGTTTCTTTTAGACAAACAATATGTTGTCTATAAGGAACAGATTCATTCAAATAAGTATAAGTAGAACCAATCTGAAAAATACAATCAGCTTTATTTTTAGCTTGAGGGAATTTATCTTTGTCTGATGAATAACATTCAATATCAAAACTAAGGATTCTTAATGGTGCATTTGTATCTTTCTCAATAGGATTAATATCCCGCCAATCTACTCGTAATTCAATATCACAATAGCTATCACTATCTTCCTCTTTAATTTTAACATATTTATTAATACTTACCCATGAACAACCACTAATTTTTTTAATATGAAAACATCTTAACATTGGAGGTAAATTAGCTTCATAAGTTTTAAACTGCATTGAAGTTTTCATAATACCTGGAATATATAAAGATGTTTCTTCAAACATATATTTGAATTTTTTCATAGAAATCATATTATTGAAAATAAGACGTGCGAATAAGAATTTCTTTCCATTATTAAAACCTTCAGCTGCCATTTTTTCAACAACATCAATATCAATTAAACAACTTCTGAATTTTTTCCAGATTTTTTTATTTAAATCACTAATAAGATAAGAATACATTTTTTTTACATTATTATTAGCTTCAGCTTTAGCCCAAGTTAATGGTAATTTAATATAAAAATGTGGAGTATAATTAATAATTCTCATATAAACAGATTTACCTTCTAATGTTCTACCAAAAGTATGAATAATATATGAACCCATATCATTAGATAATTGATCAGAACTATCTTCATCCTCCTCATCATCAAATTCGTGGTCCTCCTGCCAATCATATATTTGAAATTCAATCAGTTCTAAAGTCATTATTAAATAAATACTAATATAGTTTTAAACTAATAATAATCAATTTTTATTAAATTAGATATAATTTACTAAAGTAAATTATATCTAATGTAAGAACTATTAATTGGCGTGGACGTAATCTTAAAAATAATCAAAGATTATTTTTAAAACGTCCCACGATAATCAATTTTTATTTTGGATATCTATTTTAATTAGCTTTGCTAATTAAAATAGATATAAGAAATAACTGTTAATAGGAAAAGTCAGAAAAATTAACTAAATTAATTAACTGATGTATCTGATAATGTATTATTTAATGCTAATTCATCTGATGATTCTGATATACTACCTCTTTTTAAATATTTATTTTTTTTTGATCCAGGTAGTACTGAAGAACTTCTAGAAGCAGTTACTGGGTTTGGAGTGACTGGTTTTGGAGTGTTTGGTTCATCAATTCCTCCAAATGCATATGGTAAACTAGCGAATGCATTTCCAATTCTACCAAAGAATGTAGAGGGTTCTTTAGGAGCAGCACCGACAGTTATATCATCTTCATTAACCTCACCTACTGTCATATAGTCACCTCTTGATGTATTCTGACTTAAATATGCAGGGTCGACATATGTTCCTTCTCTTTTAGTTTTATTTATGTCATTTATAATTTGAATCACCTCAGGTTTACTAACTTTCTTATCAATTAATCCATCATGTCTTGTTATTTCGTGAGCAATATTGTCAACCTTTGTTGATAATGCATTAAATTTATCTTTTGTAATATCAGGTATTAATAATTTAGCTGCTTCTAAATCTTTTTTTAATGCTGCTACTGCTTTTGATATTCCACTAATATCATCCATGGTTGCTTTTGTATCTAAGCGACCTGATAATGTTTCTATTCTTCTGTTAAATCCTTTTAATAATTCAATATCCTCTTTAGTAATACTGCCTAATACACCATTTATTTTATCTAATGCACCTTTAATTTGTACTTCACTCATACTTGGAAATGCATTTATTAATCTAGTAATATTAGTTTTTACTGAACTATCTAAATATGTTTCTAATAAACCAAGTCTAGCACTTATATCAGTAATAGATTTTTGCGATGTTTCTAATGTTTGTAATCTAGATTTTAATGATTCTAATTCTGCAGGTGTAGATGCTGGTTTAGTTTCTAATGCAGTAATTTTAGCATTAATAGCATTATGAGCATTTAATAATGATGCATGTGCTGTTTTTAATGTTCCTTGTTCTGCTAATATTGATGCATGAGTGGTTGATAGTTTAGCTTGTTCTGTTTTTAATGTTCCTTGTTCTACTAATATTGATGCATGAGTGGTTGATAGTTTAGCTTGTTCTGCGTCTAATTTAGATATAAGTGATCTAGATAATGTCTCAAATTGTTCCTTAATACTAGCATTAAGTTCTTTTTTAAAATTACTATTAGCTATTATTTGCCTACTTAATCCATCAATAGTGTTAGCTTCTTTTAAATAAGCTGCTATATCTGTTTTAATACTTGCTTTTACATCTTTAATTATTCTATTAGTGTCTATTGGTGCGGGTGTTGAATTTTTAATTAATGCACGAGTTTCTGTTTGTAATTTATCAAAAGCTTCATTAACATATTCATGTAATTGTTCATTTAATTCATCCATTGTTGATATATCTTTTGCTGAAAATTTAGTAGATTTAGGTTTTGAACTAAAACCTGATCTTAATTGATCTAATGTTATTACTTGTCCAGGATAGAATGCCATATTAATATATAAAATAATAGATAATTAATTTATATATTTAATTAAAAAAATTTACTTTTTCTTTTTTAAAGGTTTTGTTTCTTCTTTATGATCATTTAAAGTATTCAACATATTCTTTAATTCAACTAATTCATTCTTCCAAATATCATGTGGCTTCATCTTATTAAGTTTATTATATTCGGCCTCCTTAATATCTTTCTGTTTCTTCAATTCTTCAATCTTCTCAAATGTTAATTGATAAATTGGCATATTTAGTAAATAGTCATAAGAATTATTAATTTTCTTAAAATCATTTTCTTCTAAATCATCTTCAATCTCACCACGCTTTCTCTTATTAATAATTAATTCTTCATTAACTACCATTAAGATAAATCGAGCCTTATTACTAATCATTTCTAATTCATCTTTCAATTCATTTAATTGAAATTCACGGCGCTTGGCATATAATTCAACACGATGAGTATAATATTCCTCAAATATATCTCTAATTGTATTGTATTTGGTAAGCTTGCCTTTAGTAGAATATAAATGCATATTATTAATACTAACTTTAGATGTAAGATGAAATTGTTTAGGAATGTCTTTTATATTTTCGAGATAACCATGTGAAAATTCTAATTCAAAGCTAACCTTAGTATCAGTATGATGTTCTTTATAATTAATAAAGTTCTTATCATCTTTATTCTTTTTAGCTTGTTCTAATTCATATAATTTCTCTAAAAATTCTTTATAATTTTGTGTCCATGTTCCAACAGGTAATTCAGTAATCAATAATTTATTTTTATGAATACTATAAATACCAGTTGTTTCATAAGTATTATCACCTACCTTTTCAACTTTACCAGTAAAACCACGCCAATAAGGATGCATCATATTATAATTATCAGGTTTATTATCAATAATATTAATCAAGTTATCAATAATCTCAATTGGATTAAAGCATGGAATATCTGTGGAAAATCCTGTTCCAATACCAGCTGTTCCATTAACTAAAATCATAGGAATAATTGGTGCATAAAATTCTGGTTCAATCTCCATGCCATCTTCTTTCTGATTATTTAAAATATTATTATCAACCTTCTTAAAAATCATACTGCTAATTGTTGGAATTTTAGTAAAAATATAACGAGGACTTGCTGCATCTTTTCCTCCCATGCTTCTCCCGCCAAATTGTCCTAATGGTTCTAATATATTAATATTATTACTACCAACAAAATCCTGAGCTAATCCAATAATAGCACCCATAAGTGATGCTTCACCATGATGGTAAGCTGCTTTATCTGAAACAAAACCAGCTAATTGTGCTACTTTAATTTCTTCTTTATCTAATCCTCTAAGAATAGCACCATAAAGAATCTTACGTTGAGATGGTTTTAAGCCATCCATAATATGAGGAATTGACCGACTATTATCATAATTTGAGAAATGTTTTAAGTCCTTATGAATGAAATCAGTATAACTTACATCATGTTCTTCATAAGTAAGAATCTCATTTCTATCATAATTCATTAGCCATTCTTTACGGTCATCAGCACGAGACTTTTGAAAAGCCAAAGTCATCGAGTTGTTTTCTTCTTCATCTTTTGCCCATTTATATTTAATAAGTTTATCATTAACATCTACGAAATATTCTTTAGCTTCAGCAGCTGTTGATGTGCCTAACCCCTTATAGTATTTAATCTTCCATGATTTCTTAGCTGATTCAGATAAACTCTTAATCCAATCATCATATTCAGTAATTGTATAAAATGTTTTATTATCTTTATTTTTGAATGCTTTAACAATAGGGGTTGCAAGTGATGTAATAAAACCTTTACGCTGAACTAATTCAGGCCAGATACTATGAAACATATTCATAACTAAACCTTTGATATGAGAACCATCGGCGTCAGCATCAGTAAGGATAATAATTCTACCATACCGTAAGCTAGCAAAATCTTCATCATTATCATATTTGCATCCTTGACGTAATCCCATAATTTTCTTAAGATTACTAATTTCTTCATTCTCAGTTAATTGTTTAACAGATGCTTCACGAACATTAAGCATCTTACCCTTTAATGGAAATACACCAAAATAATCACGACCAATTACACTAAGTCCAGCAACTGCAGTTGCTTTAGCTGAATCTCCCTCCGTCAAAATCAACGCACATTTATTAGAATTCTTACCACCAGCTTCATTTGCATCATCCAGCTTAGGAATACCATGAATAGTCTTTTGTTTCTTACCATCATTCTTCTTTAACTCTTTTGATTCTTTAAATTTAGCATAATCAAGAACTTGTTCAACAATACCACATTTAGCAAGTTTCTTAATAAAACTTTCAGCTGGTTCATATTTGGAACCAAATTCTTTAGGTTCAGTTGTAAGAGTTTCTTTGGTTTGAGAATCAAAAGAAGGATTTTCAATAACAGCATTTACAAAGAATACCAAGTTTTCTTTCAAAATAGATGGTGAAATTTTAACATCCTTATTCTTTTTCTTAATATGATTATCAACAAGTTGTTTAATAATTTTATCAGCTACATGATTAACATGAGAACCGCCTTTATATGTAGCAATACTATTGGCAAAACTAATAACTTTATTATTACTTTCTTGGATATATAATACACCTACTTTCCAACGACCATCATCGCTTTCATCAAAATAGATTTCATCTTTAGGATAATAATATTGAATATATTGCTTAAAGTTTGTTACATTTATCTTCTCATCATTAAAAGTAACTTTAACTTTATCTGAACTTGTTCCAGCAATATCAATTGCACGACGATAAAAAAGTGCCATATGGTCATCATCAAGAGCTTCTAATCCGAAACGCTTCACATCTGGATAAAAAGTAATATCAACATAACTGGTTTTCTTACTATATTTAGTTACTTTTGGACCATCTGTATTTTGCATATTATTAGTCCACTCTTGAATAAAATGTTTTTTACGTTCAGCATCACCTATTTCAACTGTGAAACTTTTTGAATAAGCAGAAGATAATTTACTTCCCAGTCCATTTTTACCCCCTGTTGTTTTTTTTTTAGTATCATCATAATTCGAACTGGTTAAAAGTTCCCCGAAAATTAGTGAGGGCGCTAATACTTTATGTATGGGATGCATTTCTACAGGTATTCCACGGTCTCCATTATTATAAATACGAATGTATCCTTGTTCTTTATTATACCAAATATTAATAATATTACATGTTTTATCATTTTCAGATGCATCTCTTGCATTAACTAAAACTTCGTCAAAAATCTTTAAAAAACCAGGGGTATATTTAATAATTTTTGACTTAATAATTTTGTCTTCACTATCATATACATCCATACAATTAGTCGTAATTTTGGTGCTCCCTATATATGTATCTGGTCGCTTCAAAATGTGTTCGATAGGAGTCATCTTTTCATAGTCTGTTGCTTTACTCATTAACTTTCTAATAAGTATTTAATCTTTAAATAATATTATCAATTTTTTCTAATAATGTGTTATGAGAGTCAGAAAAATTAACATTGTTAATTTTTCTTACGCAATTTCAATTAATTTTTATATTTAATATGTGTTAGTTAATTTCATTGGTGATGTTGTTTCACCAACAACGGTTGTTGTTGAATCAGTGGTAAAATATTTACCAGCAGTTTTACTAGCAGTACCAGCCACAGCTTTAACTACTCCATTAAATTTTTTAATACTTTCATTTGTTCCATACATAACAAGTCCAGTTATTACAGCACCACCTATTATACCCATTAATGGTATATATCTAGATTCATCTTTAGCTTTAGGATCATCTTTTCTATTTCTATAAGAAGCATATAATATACCATTAACAATGATTAATATCATATAAAGAATAGCTAATGGCCACATTATTTTATTTAAATGAGTTGATGATTTAATAAATGAGTGGTAAACAATTAATACACCAACCATTAATACTAAAATAAAAAATATAACAAAATTCATTGTATTTATAGTGTTTTTTTCAGCATCAGTGAAGTTATCAATCAAGTTATTGTCCATATAATACACTATAGGTTTTAAATATTAATTTAAAGTTTTTATATATTTTTATATATTTTTATATATTAATTTTATAAATTTATTTATTTTTAAAGTATTCAGCTAATAAATCTCCAACAGACATATTTAAAATTTTATTAATTTCATTTTTTGATTCATAAATATTATTTTTTGAAAATAAAAAAATACTTGCAACAATTACGCTTAAACTTATATACATAATAGGTTTAATTATAATATCAATATTATCTACAATATTATCGCCAAAATTATATCTATAAGCAATATATAAAAATGATGTAAATACACTTAAAATTATAAATATGTATGTTAATACTGTTATTATATTATTAAATAACTGACTGTCATCTTTAATTCCATATTTATATACAAGTAATAAAGTATAAATAAAAATAACAATTGATAATATTATTAAAATAAGAATATTAATTTTTTTATTATTATCTTTTGACAAACGGGGTGAATCCATATAATACTATTTATATTATTTAAAAACAATAAATTATATCTTTATTAATAATGAGTATTGCTGGTTCTATAAATACCAAGGATGATTTTAATAATAAATTAAAGAAAGCAGAAGATGAATGTCATTATGATAGAATACAAGACTATATGAATAATTATGATTATAAAACTAGTTATATAAATATTGATTCCCGTTTTAGAAATATTTATCCACAGAATGTTGTTAAAATGTTACCAAATTATTTATCATCAAACCCAATTACTACTTATAGTAATGAATATAGAGTTAGAGTTAATATTAATAATAATAATAATACATTTAATGTAAGTGATAAGATTGTTTTACAAAATATTATTAGAACTCCAATTATATTATCAAAATCAGTTTATTTAATAAATAATTATAATTATTATATGGTTAATATGAATAATCATAATTTATTGCAATCATATGCATCATCTGATAATTTTAATATATTAGTTGAAGCATATGATACATTATCTATAACTGATCGTTTAATTGGTAATATTCCAATAAATTCTATTTTAGGTTTACATTCAATAAATATTTATAATAATAATGAAGTATTTTTACCAAATATTATAAAAAATATTATATTTTCAGAATTAAATATAAATGATACACAATTAGCTGAAAATTATTTTTTTATTAAATTACCATTTAATTATGTTAATATTAATCAAATTAATACTTTGACTATTTTCCCAACATTTAATAATGTAGATAAGATATTTACATTCACTTTTAATAATATTGGTTGTATTAATTTATATTATTTGAATGCTAATTATCCTATTAATAATAATCAATATCAAGCTTATCATGAAATTACAGTAGTTGGCGATAATTATATAGAATTTAATTCATCATCAATAGCATTATTTTCTGAAACTAATGGAGGAGATAATATAGTTATTGGAACTGTTTTATCATTAATTGAAGGATATCCAAATATAAATAATTATACAATTAATTTAAAAAAAAATTTCACTGATGTTTATAGTATTGAGTTAGTATCAAGTGAATTTCCTTATATTGATAATAATATACGTTCTAATATTACAAATAAAAATAATAAATTATATTGGAAATATTTAGAAGATGGTGAATATGTATATAGTATAATAATAGATGAAGGGACATATTATTTAGATTCTTTAGTAAATATATTAAAAATAAAAATGAACAGTATTGAGAGAATTTATTCAACTTCTGATAATATAGTTTATACAGAATTTGATATAACTTATGATAGTAATAGTCAAGAGTTTAATTTTTTATCATATAAAACAGATTTAAATCCATATTCATTAAGCTTAGAACAAGATTTATCATTAGGTAGTCAAGTTTTAAAATTAATTATTAGACAGAAAGGTAATTATGTAGCAGTAGGTGATACAATTAAAATAAGTAATGCAACTGATATTGGAGATATTTCATCTACTTTAATAAATAAAAATCATATAGTTTATGCTATAAATACAGAAGCATCATCTTATACAATAATTTTAATTACAAATCAATTTTTACAAAATGTAAATATATCAGGTGATGGTGGAGCAAAAACTACAATTAAAACACCAGTTCTTACTAGCTTTTTATTTAATTATTCTGACACAATTGGAACATTATTAGGATTTAAATATGTAGGTGCATCAACTTCTATTACACCATTTTCTCATATTACAAGTAATATGAGTAATTATATTTATCCAACAATTTATAATGAAGTAGGAGAAAGAACAGTATCTAATAATTATTTTAATTTCAATGGGATGAATTATTACATACTGATGTATATGAATGATTATGAAAATATATATACTACAAATAATTTTAATAATGCATTTGCTAAAATTCTAATGAAAGGACATCCAGGTGATATATTATTTAATACATTTATAAAACATTCACCATTAGTGTTTGATATACCATTAAAAACATTAAGTTCACTTAAAATATCTTATTTATATCCAGATGGTTCTTCTCCTGATTTTAGAAACATAGAACATAGTTTTACATTAAAAGTAGTTGAAAGATTAAGTAAACCTTCTAGAACTGGTCTTAATAGTATGAAAATGAATTATTTAGATAGTTTGAAAGAGGTTGCATTTAATAATAATTTTAATTAATTATTATTTATATAATTGAATAATACATTCTAATATTCTATATTGATTAATATGAAATAAGAATATATTTTCAATAACAACATTCCAATTATTAATTAATTTATAAGTTATCGTATCAAAATATGGATTAATACTATTTTTAAGTATATTAATAGTATAATCATCGATTTCAATATAGCTTGATGTTTTCAATAAATCAATTAGATTATTTAATATTTCAGAAACTGATTCTATTGGATTTGCTAATTCATCGTCTTCATTAATATATATATTAACACTATTACGAACAAACTTTTTAGGTATAATATTATATAAAACATCATCTATTCCATTTACCATTAAATTTATTTGATTTAGAATTTCAGCTATTGGTATATTTTGTGTTGATATAATATATTCATACAAAATCTTTTTAATAATACTTGATATATTACTACAAATGAATGTTTTAGTTAAATGCACTAATAAATCATATACAAATCCAAGAACTTTATTATCATCTATATATCTTTGGTTTTCAAAATATGTTTTAATTATATTATTATTATGTTTATAAAATTTATGTATTATATTAATATTTTGTAAAATAATTTTTTTATCTTTTATATTTTGATATGTTATTAAATAAAAAGAGAATTGTTCTATATTAGCTAATTTATTTTTAATAAACTGTTTCCATCCTTCCATATAACTAATTTGACCAATTGTATTTCTTAAATTATCATATCTATGAATAATTTTAATCTGGTTTATATTATTTAATGGATTTAATTGAACAAAATTAAAAGTGGCTAATGATGTTAATTGAGTTGTATATTCAGCTATTTTATTTTTAATAATTAATATTTTAGAATCAATATTTGCAGTATTCATATTTAAACCATCTATTTGAGTTTTTTCATGATTATATTTGGCTAATATTTTCATTGATTCATCTTTCTTTTTAGTTAATTCTTGTTTTAATTCATTAATAACAATGCCTTCATCTGCATTTGGAATTAGTATATTTGATCCTAAATTATCATTATATTGACATTTACCTATATTATTAATATCACTAACATCTAATTCTACTAATTTTAATATATCTTTTAATGAATCACTATTAAAATCATCAGAAAATCTAAGCATATTTTCAGTTAAATATTGATGAACAATATATTTTACAACATTAAATGAAACATCCATATATTTTAATATATTATTATTATAAGATTCATTTGATTGGATTATATTAATCATTTCAGTATATTGACTTTCTGACATTTTCTTATAATAATTATCTAAATGATTCTTAAAATTTTCTATTAAATAATATTGTGGTGAATGATAATTATTATTATCATAGCTACTCATATCAAAATTATTTTTAATAGCATTTGTTTTAAATGCTTCATAATAATTATTTTTTATCATCATAACTAAAGGACTAATTTTTTCATTATTATGTAATAAAATATTAGAATTATTTTGTAGCATTAATTCAATTATATCCAAATTAATATTGATTGTGTATTTTGTTTTTAATAAATTAGAACCAAAGTAATTATCTGGATAAATATAAAATTGTTCTTTTATTTTTTTTGGTTCAACAAAAGAATAATATAATTTTAATCCACTCTGTGTAGCAATTGTTAAATTATTAATAAAATCTTTTGAAGGTTCTTTATTTAAATCTATTGAAAAGTTATCTGTTTTTAATAATAGTTGGGTGTTTAGTGTTTTAGATAAATTAGGAAATTTATCTGTAATTAATCTATTGTATATATCTATTGCATATTCATGAATTTTATTTTTAATATTTAATTGAATTAATTCTTCTATTATTTTTGATTTTAAATATAATAATTGAATATTCTTATTTGATGCATTAATATCAGCATTAACTATAGTTTCATCAATTTTAGTAGTATTTGTTTTAATTGTTTCAATTATATTTAATCTATAAAAATCAATTAATACAACACTTAATGATGGTGGTAATTTTTTATTTTTACTAATTATAAAACTTTCTTTTAATATTTCTCTACTTGTATATCCAATATTATTAATTACATTTGAAAATAATCCAATATTTCTATTAATGCTTCCTTTTTTATCATCTAAATTCTTTTCAATATATGGATCATTATAATCAGATGTAATATTTTTTAATCTAATTGCTTCATTATCATCAAACACAATTAATGGTTTATTAGCCCCTAATGTATGATAAATAAATTTAGGTATTTTCATTCCAGGAGTTTTAGAATTCACATAATATAATAAATAAATATAACCATTTATTTGATTAATAATAGATTCAAAATTACTTATTCTAAATTCTTGAAAATTATTTAATCTTTCAATAATATCAATATTACTTTGTGTATTTATACTTTGAAAACCATCTTGAAATCGACTATCTTTAACTTGATTGCTTATTCCTTTAATAATTTTTGAATAATTACTAAGTATTAATAAATATGGATAACAATAAGATATAACTGAAGCATAATTTGTGGATGAATTTTCTCTAAACATATTAATAAACATGCTATTCAATTTATCTGCTAATATTTTAACTAATCTATTAATTCTAATATAATATGATTCTATAACAAATGCAACACTAATTATAGTAGTTGGTCTATAAAAATGTGAGTCATTTAATGTTTGAAATGAATGTCTATTAGTATTATCATCTCTTGGCATACCATTATCAAAATTATATAAATTATATCTTGTAACAATATTAGGACCAGGTGGTCTTTGTCTTGTTAAATCAATATTAGGTATAATAGGAGTAGTAGGAATATGACCAATAAAATTTAAACCTAAATAATAACATTCAATAAATTTCATTATACACATTTTATCATCTTCATCTCCAGTAAATGTTGTTATTGGAATAGATAAAAATAGATTAACTCTTGATGGTAAAACATATTCTAATGCAGACCATAAAATTAATGCATTAACCGATTCATTCTCACCAATAATTTTAAATAATTTTGAATTTCTTATTGGTCCTCTTATTCTTATTAAATTAGGTAAGCTTGGTTCAATTACAGAATATATTATAGGAGTATTGGGTAAAAGATTTCTATTTGCGACTATTGGAATAATGAAACTTTGTAATCTTTCATTGATATCTATGTCAGGATCATCAGTTGTATTATCATGAGTTTTTCTAATAAGTCCTATTAAATCAGCTACCATTTGATTTTGAGGCGGTTGGTTCATTTTATTATAATAATATGAAATCATATTACAAATATGTTCTCTTTTATCAGAACTAAGTTCAAATATTGGTTTTAAATCATCTGGTATAGGTCCTATATTATTAATATTATTAAAAATATTATATGTATATTTCATTATAAAATTTAAATTAACATTGTCTATTGTAATTGTATCTATAAAATTAAATAAAGTAGCTTCTGTTATAGCTAAATTATTTATAATATCAAATAACCTTATATCAGTAGTAAATATTAAATATATTAAAGCACATAATGTAGAACCTGGAATTAAATTATTTGGAATATTTGTTAAAAATCCAAATTTTCTAATTGCAACAGTATTATAAATTGAAATATATAAAGATTTTCTCATGCATTGAGATATTGATAATATTAAATTAGTTTTATTATTAATTATTCCTGCAATTAAATAAATAACACTTAAATTTATATCACATATTAAATTTGGTTCAACATGACCCATTTCTTGGAATCTTTTATTACATAAAAAATTATTAATAAAACAATATAACCATGATGCTTTATCTTTAGCTTCATTTACCGTTTCTATTAGGGGTATTAAACTCTTATGAAATTGATAACCGTTATTAATTATATTAATAATGCTACCTATATTTGTAGTAGATGTATTATTAATAATATCTACAATAAATTGAGCTAAATAACCATAAAATACAGTTTGTTGATCATTAAGAAATCGTATATCATAAGTTCCATTAAAGTTTGTTGCAGTAGCATAATCAGTAAAAATAGTATAAACTAACGTTGGAATAATTAACTCCTCATTTTTATTAAATAAATCATTATATTGATTATTAGTAATATTATTTATTATATTACAAATACGAGCACCTCCTATAAAAGTATTATTATCAAGATTTATAATATTATCTGCAAAATCATAACCAATTCTATAATTATTTATTTCTTCATTATATGTTATATCATTCATTTCTAAATTTGTTTGATTCAAGTCAGTTCTATTAGTATTAACATAATTTAGTAATAAAACACTATCAATAAATTTATTATCAATAAATTCAGGAATATTTATATTTGTTAATAATTTATTCATATTTGATAATGATTTACCTAATTCTTTAGTAATATATTTATTAGTATCAGAATTTTTAATTATAGCTAATCTAGAAGGGTCGTCTAAAGGAAAAGAATCTTCTAAAGGTGTATGTATAATTATATCTTCAATATTTGGTAATGTACCCCATCTTTTTTCAATAATAGTTTTAAATTTAGTTATACTAGATGCGTGTAATTCTTTTAATCTTTTAATTTCGTCTTGATTTTCTAAATTAAAAGTCATTTGTGATAATAGTTGTTGAAATTCAATAACTACTTTTATTTCATCTTCATCACTACCGATACTATTTCTTAATGTTTCATCTATAGCTTTAATAAAAGGACTAGTATTAATATCATTCCAAATTTTACCTCTTTCTACTTTCCATTTAGCAGAATTAATTGAATCTTTCTTTTTTGGTCTAGGTATAAGAGAACCAATAGTTGTTTTTTCTTCTATTTTAATTGCTCCACTAAATAAACGATGTAATGGAGTATTACCAAAATTATCTTGATAATTTACATTAACTCCAATTTCAATTAAATATTTAATAATATGATAATATTGCTTGGAACATGCAATATGTAATGGAGTTAAATTATTATTATTAGGTCCATCAGGATTAACATTTTCATTAAATAAATATTTAATCATTTGTAATCTTTGAGTTTCTGTTTTAGATAAATCACTATCTAATAATACACGATGAATTAATGTATTATTATTATTATCTACAACACTGAATGGAAGTTGTTCCATTATCATAAATTGTTTAACTTCATTAATATTCATATTTCCTACTAAATTAAATAAATCAGTGATTTGCTTATTATCAACTCTAATAGTCGGTCTATGTTCTTTATCAAAATAAGATGTTGGTCGTATATTTTGACGAGTATCATATGGTTTATCGGTCATTATAATATAATTATATAATTAAATATATTTTTATGGCTTTTCAAAAAAATTATAATTAATAATTATAATTTTAATTTAATAATTTATGCTGAAATAGTTGGTTTGTATATAGAATACATTGGTAATTTAGTAGCAGGACGGGTTAATTCAGGAGTAGCAACAACTACTTTTTGAACTGGAGTGTTGAAGAATGAAGATGATGCTAAGGGTGCAAATGCATCAAGATAATTACCTTTTTCAACAATTAAAGAAATTTCTCTATTTAATTTAATATCACCAGCTGGAATTTCCTTACACATATTATATCTAATATTATCAGTAATATCACGTAATCCTGAACCTTGTAATTTTACTCTGTAATCATAAGATGTTGGTAATCCTTGTTGAGTTATTTTAAGAACTTCATTATGACTTTTGTAATCGGTTGGTTGTGCTCTGCCATCTGACATTAATCCAGGGCAATTAAGATAAACATTGTTTAAATTACTCATATACTATATTATAGATAATTAATTATACATAATTTTTATAATTATTTTTATCTCCAAATCAATTTTTATTGTTTATTAAATATTTCTTGAGCTAAATCTGATTTTTTCTTTCTTTTCCCATTTTCATAATTAATGTCTATATTATATTTTGATGCTAATTCTTGTAATTCATCTAGTTTTTTTTTATTTAAAGTTTCTAAAGATATTTTATTTGAAACATTATTTTTAATTAATACAACATTAGATTCATTAGAATCAGATTCATTAGAATCAGATTCATGTGAATCTTCTAATTGTTCAACCATTTTATTTTCTAAATTGGCAGGAGGATCTTCTGAATTTTCAGGTTCTATTTCTGAATCATTTTGTTCAATATGAACTGATACTTCTCCTATATTATTCGTAGAATTATTCGTAGAATTATTCGTAGAATTATTCGTAGAATTATTCGTAGAATTATTCGTAGAATTATTCGTAGAATTATTTGTAGAATTATTAACCATATTTAAAATACTTTCAACCATTAATGTATCATTATCATTAGTATTTGTATGTAAATTATCATGACTATAAATATCATGATGATGATCATTACTATATTCTTCTACCATTTTTGGTTCAGAATGTTTAGGTTTATCTAAAATTATATCTAACATTTGTAATTCTTCATTGTTAGGCGGTAATTCAATTAATTCAATTTTTTTCTTTTCTTTTTTTCCATTTTCTAATACAACAACTCTCTTTGTTAAAATATCTACTTCTCTATAAAGAAAATAAACAATTAGGCATAATCCTAAAGTCAACAAAAACTTGTAATCAAATAGTTTCATTATAATATAAATATATTCTTATTATATTTAAACTAATTATATATAAAAATATAATTATATTAAATATTTAAACCTAAGCTTAAAATAATAATAATATGACTACTTTATCATCAGAAAATATAATTTCTAATAATTCTACAAATACTAATAATTCTACGAATACTAATAATTCTACGAATAATTCTACGAATAATTCTACGAATAATTTATGTAATACAACAACAGAAATACCAATTAATGTAATTGAATCAAATGATTTTTTAAGTAAAACGCAAAGAAAACATTATACTCCATTTGGTATGGAATTTAAAAAAATCTCATCAACATTTTTATATAATTATGGAATGAATTTTTCTTTAGAGATTCCAATTGTTGGAAATATATTACATCGTGCTTTATTTGAAATAGAATTACCAGTATTAAACTTTAGTGATAGTATTATAACAGATATAACATATGTCCAATTTAAAGCCAATAACTTATCAAATATATCAAATGAAATAATAAAATGGACTGATTCTTATAATACAATGAAAAATTTTTCAAATATAATGTTTGAAGTATATGTTGAAACAAAAAAAATATTAAAATTACAAAATATTACCTTAAGTTTTCTACAAAGTAGAATTTTAAATATTATAAATAAGTATAGTACTGATTTATATACATATAGATTATTAATAGATGCAAATATATTAAATAGTGTTGATATAGCTGCTTATATTATTGGTTTAGTTTCATTAAATATAACAACTGTTGATACCACTATAGATACTATGTATAATAACAATATTAATTATTTGAATTATTATTATGGAAATATAAATTATTATACTAAAAAATATGCTACTGTTAAAGAAGGTAAAATATTATGTAAATGGATAGATAATTTAGGTCATTACTATTTTAATTTCTTTGAATTAGTTGTAAATGGTAATACTGTTGATAATTATTCAAATGATTTTCTTCATATCTATCAAACACATTCTATTTTGAAACACTACAAAAATAATTATAATAGAATGATTGGAAATACAGAAAGTATTTATATAAATAAAGGCTCACCTAATTATATTTATACTCCATTAATATTTAGTTATAATAATATAAATGAACCATCTCAATCATTACCTTTAATCGGTATGATGAATAGCACCATAAAAATAAATAGCCGTGTGAATGATTTAAAACATTTAATATATTTACAAGATTGGGAAGCAATGTATGAAGAATTAAAAACAGTTGAACTTAGAAGAGATCAACATACTGTTGATAATAAGAATTGTGTAGCTCCAGCAACTTTACCATATACAAGTGTTGAATTATTACAACCTGAAAATATTTACATTTATTATTGTTCAACTGTTAATGCAGATGTATTAAATGCAAAATATCCAGGTATAGATAGTGCAGCAATTTTAACTAATTATGGTGATGGAACTGAATTATTATTAGAAGATTTTATATATTTAATGAATAATATAAGAACTGATATATTATTAGATGACAATACAAAAATAGCAATAGCTGGATATCATTATTTTATAGATTATAATTATATATTAAATTTAATACAAAAACCAAGAGTATCCTTATTATGCGAATATGGTTTTATAGATAATTTAGAGAAAGAAATTATGGCAAATAATGATTTAGATTATATAATAGAAAGTCATCATGAAATTATATTAGATATTAATGAAACATCAATATATGATTCATTAAATGATATAAATGGTTTAATAAAAGATGTATATGTATTTGGAAGAAAGAAAGTTAATTTGAATGGTATATCAGATTATGGTAAATCGGATTATAGTAATTTTGATAGCACATATATTGATGATATTCAATTAAATGTATCAAATGAATATAATTTTTATGAATATTATACTGTTGGAACTGATAGTTATAAAAATAGACCAATGTATGATTATTTACATTATCCTCTTCCAAATACTATTTATTATAGAACTTTCTCAATGTTCCCATATAATATCCAACCAACTGGATTTATAAATATGAATCATATAATTGGTCAAAATATATCAGTCACAGTTGCTGATAATTATACTATAGATTATTATAATTCAAAAAATAATCCATATAATTTAGGAATTGAATTTAAAATACTTTATACTAAATATAATATATTAAAAGTTAAAGAAGGTTCTATTGATTTAGTTTTCTATAATTAATTATTATTAATTAGTTATTATTAATTAATATTATATCATCTGTATCAATATCTGAATCAACATTATTTATATTAATATTAATATCAGAATTATTATATAATAAATTATATAATTGCATTCTATAATTATCGTATAATACTAAATAATTAATATTATTTACTAAAATACTATTTATTTTATTAAATATATATTCTGTGTATTTTATCATATTTTCAAATTTTAATTCAATAAATTGATAAAATGTTAATAATACTATTTTATACTCATCAAAAAATGGTTTCTTAAATAAATCAAATGTTTTTTTTAATCTTTCTAATAATTGTTCATAATGATAATGATTACCTTCTTTCATACCTTTTAATTTTAAATGTAAAAATAAAAAACCTTTTGAACCATCAAACAAACATAAAAATTTAGTATGAAGATTTTTAAAATATAATATTAATAATTCTATTTCTAAATTCCAAAAAGACTTGTAATTATTATCCTTATAAGATTTATTTAATTTAATTAAGTGTGGTAATATATTAAGTTGTTTTGATAATATATGATATACATCTTCTATAAATAAATATGTTTTTTTATAATTCTTTAAATTATCTACTAATAATAAATTATATTTAACTGCTATTAATATATGATACTGAAAAAATATTTTTGTTGCGATTAATTTATCATCATCTATTATGGATGTATTTTTTAAAATATTATATATTAATAATAAAGGTTGGTTTGTATCTTTAATTAGTGTATCCATTATAATTATAATTATTTTTATTATATTATAACTAATTATAATAAATATTTAAAATATACAAACAAACATAGTTCTTTAAACAAATAAAATTATTTTTATTTAATGTCATATAAATATGAAAATAATATAAATTTAATAGAAAACAACTTTAGTTTATTAATTGAACAATTAATAAAATTAAATGAAAAAATAGAATTATTAGAAGGAAAAATAGATAATATTAATATTAATTTTAAGAAAAATAATTATATTGAAGTAAATAATAAATGGGATTATGTTGATTGGGAATGTGTTCATTTGTATTAACTTTTATAAATATTGATATCGTTGGACGTTAAAAAACTTAAAAAGTTTTTTATAAACGTCAACGCAATCAAAGGTTATTTCTTATATTAAATATTGATATTAATACTATTTAATAAGATATTTCTAATATAATTAAAATGGGCGTTCCTGGATTCTTTTTATGGTTATATAAACATTATTCAAAATATAATAATTTTATATTAAACAAATCTTCTGAAAATATTGATTATTTCTTATTAGATATGAATTGTATGATTCATCCTGTGTGTTTTGATACATTAAAAGAATTACAACCAACTGAAACAGTTGATATTAATAGATTAGAAAATAAAATGATTAATAATGTTATTATTTATTTGGAAAAATTAATTGATATGGCTAAGCCAATTAAAGGTGTATATTTAGCTGTTGATGGTGTAGCACCTGTTGCTAAGATGAAGCAACAACGATTAAGAAGATATAAAAGTATTAATGATAAAAAATTATTTGATAATATTCGTAAAAAACATAATAAAGTTATTCCATATTTTTGGAATAATAGTGCTATTACACCTGGAACTAATTTTATGCAAAAATTAACTGAAAAATTAAAAAATTGGTGTAAGGAGTATCATGAGAAAACAAAATTAGAGATTTTATTCTCACCTTCTAATGTTCCAGCTGAGGGTGAACATAAATTACTTCAATATATTAAAAATAATACTCAGTATAGTTATATTATTTATGGTTTAGATGCAGATTTAATCTTTCTAATGTTGGCTACTGGACTAGATAATATATATTTAATGCGTGAAGCTCAGCATATGGAAAAGAAATCATCTGATTCTGCATTTAATTATGTTTCTATTGAAATTATGAGAGAATGCATTTTTGACAGTGTTCAAAAAATTATGAATAAAATGGAAGTTCCTATTCCATTAATTAAAAAGAATATTATTAATGATTTTATTTTTATTTGTTATTTAATGGGTAATGATTTTTTACCTCATTTACCTGCATTAGATATTTATAATAATGCTATTGATAAATTATTAGTATGTTATGTTGAAAATGTTGTATTAAATGGATATATTATAATTATTAATGATAGTAATAATAATATTAATATTAATAATGATAATTATTATAGTTTTATTATAAAGTTAGCATCTGATGAAGAGAGATTAATTATGGAACACTATAATTCTAAGAAACGTAGAGCTTATTGTCAATCAACAGATCCATTTGATATTGAAATGAATAAAATAGAAAATTTACAATTTAAAATAAATGATCCAATTAATTTAGGTCAAGGTCCTATGAGTGATTGGCGACCTAGATTTTATAATAATTATTATCATAATAATAATCCTACGGATATAAATTTAGATTCAGATTTAGATGAATTTACTGATAAAATGGTTTATCATTATAATGTTGGATTAAAATGGGTTGCAATGTATTATTTTGATAAATGTCCATCATGGGATTATTATTATCCATATGATCATGCACCATTTTTAACTGATATGGCTAGAAGCAAATTTGATTTTAATAATGTGGTATTTAAAGAAAGTTCTCCATTAAAACCATTTGAACAATTATTAATAGTTCTTCCTAAAGAATCAGCCTATTTATTACCAACTGAACTTCAAAAAATTATGACGAATCCTAATAGCAGTGCTTCTCATTTATATCCTAATGAATTTCAATTAGATATGATTGGAAAGAGAAAATATTGGATGTGTAATCCAATCTTACCAAACTTGGAAATAAATTTAATTAAAAAAATGTTTGAAAAATATAGTAAATTGTTAAAAGAAGAAGATATTAAGAAAAATTCAGATGGAAAATTAATTACATTATAATTATTACTTTATAATTATAACTTTATAATTATTACTTTATAATTATTACTTTATAATTATTACATTATTAGTTTATTATAAAGATTTCTTTTATAAAAAATATAATTAATAGTAATATGAATAACAATGAAACTTTAGATCAGGCTAAATTTAATCAAATACCATTTAGAATTCAATCAATAAAAAATATGATTGAAGGTAAATGTTTAGACTATATGATTGATTTTAATGATACTCAATCAGGAGGAGCAATTAATAGTGATGATATTAGAGATATCATGCCAAAGAAATATATTGACTTTAATAAAGCAATAAAAGATTTAGGTGGAAAATTACTTTATATTAAAAGTGGTTCAACTGGACATACTTTTAAAGGTGTATATCCACCGCCAAATAATGAAAATAAAGCAAATTATGCAGTTAAAATAGTAGCATATCCAAGAAAACAAAATTATGGCGATATGTTTAATGTTAAAAGACCAGAGAATGCTGAATTAATAATGTTAAGATTACTTGGAAATTTTGTTAAAGATAAACAAACTCCTCATCTAGTATTACCAATAACAACATTTAATACTAGTATTAAACCATTTATTAGTTTACCAAAAGACAATATAGTTAATAATAAAAAATATGATGCATTTGTTAAGAGATATAAAAAGGGTGAATATTATGATAATGTATCTATTTTAATATCTGAATGGGCAAATTCTGGAGATTTATTAGATTATATTAAAAATAATTATAAATCAATGGAAATAAAACATTGGAGAAGTATAATTTTCCAATTATTGTCAGTTTTGGCAATAATTCAAAATAAATATCCAGGATTTAGACATAATGATATGAAAGCTAATAATATATTAGTTCATAAAATAGATACAGCTAAAACTCATTATAAATTTAAATATAAAATAAATGGACAAGTATATATTGTTCCGAATATTGGAATTCAAATTCAATTATGGGATTTTGATTTTGCATGTATTCCAGGTATTGTAGAAAATAGTAAAGTAGAAGCAGATTGGACAGATAGAATTAATATAAAACCAGAACAAAATAGATATTATGATATTCATTATTTTTTTAACACTCTCACGAAAAAAGGTTTCTTTCCAGAATTTTGGACAAAAGATGAAATACCAGAAAAAATTCGTGATTTTGTTAAAAGAATAATACCTGAAAAATATTCAAAAGAAAGTGAATTTGTATCAGATAGAGGTAGAATATTAGTAAATGAAGAATATACTACACCTGACTATATTCTTAAAAATGATCCTTTATTTAAGATTATGAGAAATTAATTCAATAGTATCAGTAGTATCATTATCAATATTTTCTTCAGTTTCAGATAAACGGATAATATCAGGAATCATATCTAATACATCAGTATATGTTTCAGTTGCTATCATTTCTCTATGATCTGCTGATATAAATGTTTCATTTATAATTTCTTGCTTTTCACTAAATTGAACACTTTTTCTTTTTTCTTCTACTTTCTTTTTAGTGTCTTCAACAATTTCTAATTTATAATTACCATGTAAATTAAATAATGTTTGATTACTAATATAATTATCTTTTTCAAATGGAACAAATAATATATTTATTTTATATGGTATTTCATCAAATTTATTATTATTATACTTATAGCATATTATATTTATATTATTCATTTCAAATCCATTATCTGTTTTATCATAAAATATTTTTGATGGTATAATAATATTATCATCGGAATTAAAATTTTGTTTAATAAATTCTAATAGATTTTTATTATCTTTATCATTCAAATAATTTACTTTTTTTGATTTAACTACTGAAAAAAGTTCATTAAGTTTATTCTTTAATTTATGCATATTGTTATCAATACTTAAAATGTAAATTATTATCATGATAATTGATAATAATACAATTGATGATATAATGTAATTCATAATATATAATTAAATAACATATTATGAATTAATAAACGACTCTAATTATAAATTATCATAATTGTGTTATATTCGCTAACAGTTTTGGGTAACCCAATTATCCATAGCTGCATTATAATTATCTATATCTATATCACTACTTAATAATTTATTTAATATTGGATCTAATAAATCATATTCAGTCCCATCTTTAAATAAAACTATCCAATAATAAACTATTGGTATTGACATTTCTACATGTGAACAATAAATTGTATCAATAATATTTTCTTCAGAATTAGCTATGTCAGAACTATATTTCCAATTCATGCTCATAATAATCAAATTATTATTATATTTTTAAATAACTTAAGATTATGATTATATAATTTATTTATGGATAAATTTAAGTATATAAACAAATATTTAATTATATATAATTAATAATGGAAAATATAAAACAATATAATTGTAATATTTGCAATAAAGACTATAAATCTTATAAAACATTTTGGTATCATAATAAAACTCAGCATAAAATAATTAATGATGATAATATAAATAAACCTGAAATATCCTTAAATCAACTTAATAATGACATAAAATTTATTTGTGAATATTGTAATAAAATATTTACTAGAAAAGATAATTTAGATAAACATAAAAAAAATAGCTGTAAAGATAATACATCTATGTCTATAATTAATGAAAAATTATATAATATATACATTAAAAAATTTGGATTAATATATCCAATATCCAAATTTAATATTTTTAAATTTATTGATGAAATTTATGTATTAGAATGGAATAAATTACCTCCATTATCTGAAGAACGAATATGCTATTCTTTATATATAATTATGAAAATACATAAAGAATTACAAATAACACAACAAAATGAAAATATATATAATAATTTAATTAAAAAATTTGTAAATTATTAATTTAAAGTTCCAATTATTATTCCAATTATTGTTCCAATTATTGTTCCAATTATTGTTCCAATTATTGTTCCAATTATTGTTCCAATAGATGTTCAACAACATCCTCATTAGCATCATTATCTTCATATAAATCATTTTCATCATAATCATCTATATCTAAAGCATTTTCTTCTTCTTTCATATCATAATCTTTTTCTTTATTAACTTCTTCATCAATTTCTTTAACATTAACTAAATCTTGATAATAACCAACAACACGAGATGCTTCATCAATATATGGTGCATCTATTGTTAATAATGAATTAAATTTTCTTAATTGACTATTTTCCATTGGTATATAATAATTATAATAATTATATTGAATTATTTTTGTTATCATATAACAAATATTCATTTTAATAGCAGGTTGAGTATTATATTCAATTAATTTTGTTAAATTATAAATATAGTTGAATAATAATAAACTATCTGCATTATTAAGTTTGTTTAATATTTTTACTTCAGCCATATCATTAATAATATTTATTTTAGAATTTTCAGGTAATTCTTTTAATGTAGCATTATTAGTAATAGTATAGATATGTTTAAAAATAGGATTTAAATTATCACTATCAGTTGTTCTAAAATTCTTTAATGATTTTCTAAATTCAGATACTAATTTGAATTCTTCAGTATTGTATGGATTTTCTTTATTAATACCAGGATTATTAATTTTTTCAATAATACTATTTGTTCTTTGTATTATTTGTCTTAAATTATTACAACGAAGTCTAATTAAATGTTTTATAATAAAATCATCCTTTTTATTAGCAAAATGTTTAACATTAATATATTCATGTTCTAATCCTATCATTAATAACATATCACGAATACTATGAATAACTTCTATATACATTGTGCTTTTATAATTTTCAAACTTTTTATTATCTTTTGTATATCCTAAATAGTTTTTAGTTAATGCATCATAAAAAACAAAAGCTCCATGAATTTTATCATTATAATAAATAACATTACGTTTATAATAAAAATGATTGTCTTTGAACATTATTTTATTATCACTTGATAATAATACTATATCATTTTTAATAGGGCTTCCAGAGTAATCATTTTTAATTATATAAATTGTATCTTTTAAATATAAAGTCTTATTATCTATTTTAATTTTAATTCCAAGACTTTTAATTAATAAATCTATAAAATCATCAACATAATTTGTTAATTTATTTTCTGTAAATTTTTCATAGCGTTGATTTAAAACAACTAATATTTTTAAATCATGTTCTCTTCTTTCTTTAATCTTTTCAAAATATTTTTTAATATGATCTAATTGTAGTAATGCTTTATTATCTTGAACTTTTCTTAAATTCTTTTCTAATTTAAATAACTCATCAGATTTATATTCATGAGTAGCTACATTTATTTTACATTTTTTACAAATATTAGTATCTATATCAATATCATGCATATCACCTGAAATACAATAAGTTGAAGCTAATTTTCTTAAATATAATAATTTTATTTGATTAACTCTTGAAACATTATTATCATTTTCAGCTTTATCTTTAATTAAATCATTGTATTTGGTATTACATAATGTACAATAAATATTATTATTAGAAAATCCCCATTCATGAAATCGACCATCTGGGCAATTAGTAAATACATCAATATCATAATCAAACATTTCATGAATATTTGTATCCATTTTATCTTTTCTAGAATCACAATGCTTTTTACTTTTAGTTAATGGTACATATTCATGTTCTCCTATTTTTAATTCTAATATTTTATCTTTTTTACTAACAAAACTATATTTATTATTTTCAATAACAACTTTTTGTTTAATCATATCATTTAACATTTTATAAACATTTGCATCCATATAAGTTGATTTAATTTTTTGCATTAATCTATTAACAATTAATTCATATTGAAAATTCTTTTCAGTGCCCATATTTGCTTCAACTAATGTATTCATCAAATCAACTATAGTATTAATAACTACTTTTTGAACACTTATAATTTGAGATTTATCATTCTTAGGCCATAACCATATATAACTATTTGTAAATACACATGCAAAATAAAATAACACATATCCTAATAATGGGATATTACTAATAGCAATTTTTTCTTTTTCATTTAATCTTAAAAATAATTTACTAAATACTGATTCTCTAATTTGTGTGAAAATAAAGAAATTACAAAATTTATCATCTTTGAAACTTAATATTTGTCCAGTATTTAAATCAGCAATTAACATTAATGCAATGTATGCAAGAATATTGTTATATTTAATTTGTTTGTAATAATCTGTATCCATTGAACTTGTTAAAAAGATATCATCTTTTAATTCAAAAAAGAATAAATTTGTAAAGTCTTTTGTTATTCCATATGTTTCTACTGCTGTATCTATTCTATTTTTAGGTTGCTTTTTTAAATAAGCAGTATGTAATAAAGTCATATCAATAACATCTTTAATTATCATCTTTCTTCTTAATTTAATAGTCGGTGTATTACCAATATAATATTGTAAATTCATTGAATAACATATTTTTTCTATATTCTTTTCAATATTACGAATAGTTCTTGTATATTTTTCATATTTAGGTAATGATTCTAATCTGCTATTAACAGCCAAGTTAGTTGTTAAAAAAGTATCAAGTTCAGCAACATATGTTCCTTCATAAACATATTTTTTCAAATCTAATAATTCTGAACAACTCTTACATATATATTCATTCTTATCATTTGTTTTAACATATTGTTTAACAAAATCAAAAATAGCTTGATTGAGAATTTCATCATTCTTGCGTGATATTCTACCTAACTGTAACCATTTAATATAATGATTACATATAGCTTGATGAGATATGCTTTCTAAATCTATATATTCTTCTTTGTATCCTAAAATTATAATTTCATCCTTTTTCTTAATTAATTTAGAAAGTGGGATTTTAATAATATCTTTGTCTTTAATTTCTTTAATTTTTATTTTTCTATCTTTTATTTTATCAAAATATTTCCATAGAATATCATATTGAAAATTAATAGGTATATTAGTTGTAAATCTATATTGATTTTGATAATTATTTATAATTTTAGTTATATCATATAAATTATTTGGTTTAGCCTTTTCAAGCATTTCATAAATGTCATTTCTTTTAATATCTAAATAATGGTTAAATAATTCACTTAAAATATTTTCAACTACTTTAGATGAATCAAGAGAACTAACATTTTTATATTCTTCTAATTTTACTTTATCTAATTTAGTATCAAACATCCAGTAATATAAATTATCATCTTTTATATCTGTCATTAATTTATACATTGCATCAAAGCCATTTTGATTAATAGTTCTAATATCTACTAATTTAGATATATCCATTTTTTCTAATAATTTATTAGAAAGACCCTTTGTAATAAATGGATTATAAATAATACCAATAATATTTAATGGTATATCACTATGACCAACTCTTAATTCTATTTTTCTTTTTCTATTAGTATCTGTTTTAGTTTTATATTTAATATTTGTATGACGAACACCTTGAACTGGTAATGTAGAACGTAATCTAAAACCATCTCTGCTAAAATCTTTATAATTTAAATATGCATAATATCTCATATTTTCTAAATCTACTAAATAATCTAAATCTGATGTATTTTCACTATATGATAATTTATTAACAATTTTAACTTCTTCTAAATCATTGTATAAAACAGCATCTTTATATTCTAAAGCTTTGAAGAACAAGTTCATAGCATCTAATTTTAATTTTTGATTTTTTTCATAAATACTAGAATACATATTTACAACTTTATTTATTTTATTAATAATATATTTGATTTTAGTAGCATCTCTGTCTTTTAATTCACCAGTAATGTCTTTATCATATTTTTCACTATTTTTATGATATCTAACAAAATCTTCAGTAATGGGAATAAATATTCTATTACTAAAAAGAAAATCTAAAATTTTAGTATTACCAATAATATTTAATTCTTTTTCTTTTTTATGTTCTGATAAAAATTCATAATATTCATTAGCTATATTACTTCTAAATAATTCAGATCTAGTTTGGTCAGTTCTTAATAGATTTTGAAGAAAAGTAAAGTCTATTAATTTTTCTTCTTTAGAAACAATAATATCAATATATTTATATTCAGCTTCATCTAATTCTTTTTCTTGTAATAATTTAATAATATCATTCTTTTCTTCTAATAAATAAATTTGTTTAAAAATTAAAGTTTTCATTAAATTATGAAAATTATCATCAACAAATAAATATTTTTCAAAATAATCTTCACCAATACTATTAAGAAGTCCTATAGTTGTGCTATATTTAATAGGATCATTATTAATAATAATTTTAATTCTTTCTACAGTCTTGTGGTCTTTTAATTTAATAACATCTTTTATTATAGAAAACATTGTAATAATTTTAGCATTATTCTCACTATTATAAAAATTAGTTATATTGAAAGTGCTGTCTTTTATATTTTTACTTGTTTCTATAATGTTAGTAATAAATAAATCTCTGTCGCCTTTATAATAAAAAGCAATTCCTAAATATACATAAAAAGCACAATATCTTTTTATTATTTCTATAATATATTTTGTGTGGGATTTAGAATAGATCAATTCTTCAATTTCTTTTAAATTTAAATCATCTATGAATAGTTTGATAGTATCAATAATTTCATTCATATATTTAACAAAATTTTGGTCGTCTGAAAATCTATCAAATGATTTTTTTTTATTTAAAAATATATAAAAATTATTTATAATTCCATCAAATAAATTATCAATTTGATTTATATACATTTTATATTATACTAATATTGATAAATATATTTTTAATTAATAAATTTTTTAATTCAATAATTATATTTAAGATATATAATCTAAGTTATAATATATATGAGCTCAAATTTATTTGTTAAATCAAGATTAAATGATGTTTTATCATCAACAGTCGCAAACTCAGAAGAAGCTAATTGGTTAACAATTAGCAATAGTAATAATCGCATGAGAGGTGGATCAAACATAAATACAGCTGCCACATCTGATGTTTTTATGTCTCAAATCAATGCTGAAGAAATCAACGAATTAGTCAACATGCTTACATCTGAACAACAAGTTGGTGGAGCTGATAATATTATTTTAAGCGCTACATCAGCTTTAGAAACAGAAGTTAAAAACATGGTCGGTGGTAATTTCAGTGCTACATCAGCTCTTGAAGAAGAGGTTAATGAAACATCAACTGTTATTCAAATGGTCGGTGGTGCCAATGCTAATGAAACTGATACTGAAATGTTAGAAAACCAATTACGCAGCCTTCTTACTGGCGGAGCCAAGAAAGGATCCCGCAAAGGATCCCGCAAGGCATCCCGCAAGGGATCTAAGAAGTCCAGCAAAGCCCGCAAAGGTTCCCGTAAGGCATCCCGCAAGGCATCCCGTAAGGGATCTAAGAAGGGCGGCTCTTTAGTTGGAGGTGCTAAGAGACGTTCCCGTAAGGGTAGCAAGAAAGCATCCCGCAAGGGATCTCGTAAGGGATCTAAGATGAGCAGCAAAGCTCGCAAAGGTTCTCGTAAGGGTAGCAAGAAAGGCAGCCGTAAAGCATCTCGCAAGAGTAGTAAGAAGGGTGGTGCCGAAGTTGATGAATTAGTCGGTGGAGCTAAACGCAGATCTCGCAAGGGATCTCGCAAGGGATCTCGCAAGAGTTCTAAGAAGGGTGGTGCCGAAGTTGATGAATCAACTGCAGCAGCTGAATTAGTCGGTGGAGCTAAACGCAGATCTCGTAAGGCTTCTCGTAAGGCATCTCGCAAGAGTTCTAAGAAGGGCGGAGCTGAAGATAAGACTGACGCAACTGAAGCTGCTGCATTAGTCGGTGGAGCTAAACGCAAAGGTAGCAAGAAATCATCTCGCAAAGGTAGCAAGAAATCCTCCAAGGGAAAGAGAGGAGCTAACCCTAGCTTCATGGCTTTCCAAAAATTAAAGAAACACGTTTCTGTTAAATTAGGCATACCCAACAGTGTTCAAGCTGCTAAAATTGCAGGTGCTGCTTTAAAGAAAGTTAAAGCCAGTAATCCTGATATGGATGGCGTTAAAGCATCAGCTGAAGCCATTAAAGAATTCGATGAACACATGGATAAATACAAGAAGATGGTTTAAATTATAAAATTAAAATTAATATTTATTTAATATTAATTTTATTAAAAATATTTTAATATGTTAATTTCTGTATCATTTAATATTTCTAATACTTGTGCTTCATTAGATTGATTATTTACATTAAATGCTCTGCTCATACCAACATCTGTTCTCCAAATAGTATTATTGCATTGACTATTAATACCTACTTGAAATTGTGGCGTATGTCCTACGAACATTCTACCAACTTTATAAGTAATTAATGTTTCTGATATTTGATCACAATTTAAAATTTGTTTATTACCAAACATTCTAGTCCATAATGGAGATGTTTTTCCAACTATAAATAAATCCTTAAATTGGTCCGGTTGTTCTAATTCCCCTAATAAAAATAAAGTTAATATTTTATTCATATCATTTATCTGATATTTAGCTTGTATTTCAGGAACAATACCAGCATGAACAAATAAATTACTACCAATAACTAATGCCATTTTTCTAGTGCAAGCTAAAAAATTAGCAATCTTATTACCTGGTTTAAATGCTAATTTTCTATTTTCTAACCAATTATTAATAGAACTACCTTTATAATTAAATTCTTCTATATTACTTTGACTAACAAATCTCATATCTCCTGTTACATTCATTAATTCATGATTACCCATTAAACTATAAACAGCTCCACCTTGTTTTGATGCTTGATTATGTAATTCAGTTAAAAAATATAATATATTTATATCATCTGCTTTATCTAATGGATTTTCTAATTGATTACAATTACCACTACCTCTAAATCTACAGCTATCAATTTGGTCTCCAACTTGAACAACAACAGTTGTACCTCCTATCCAATAATCATTACTATCTATTAATTTTGGTATTCTTAAACATTTTAATAATTTATCCATATCACCATGTATATCACCTATTACTATAATTCTTTTAACTTTAGGTAAAATAGAAGGTAAATAATCCATTTTACATCTTTGTTTATAAATCATATTAAATTGAGTATCATCCATTTATTATTTACTATTAGAAAATAATAAATTAATTTTTATTGATAAAGCTATTATGCGAAGCTAGTATCTGGGGTGTTTGGAGTTACATATGGTCCAGCCCTTACTCGTCTCAAGTTGCCAGCAAAGTTTAGATTAGCACGTTGTGCTCTACTATACATAGTTGATGGAGGTTGATATTGTTGATACGGTGGTGGATATTGTTGTGTATTTTTAGCAGGCATAAATAGTTTTGCTATAATATAAATAACACATATTACTGCTATTATAATTATAATACCAATCATACCAGATAAACTATCTAACCAAGATTTTGCTTCTTTTGAGTCAATTGAACTAACAGTAATTTGAGCATCAGTTCGTGCCTTTATTCCTTGTCCTGTAGTTAATGATGCTGTATTTATAATATCATTCGATAATTTTTGTAATTCTGATGATTTAACAGTAGATGATATAACACATTTATAAAATGCATCTAACATATTTTTTTGAGTTAAGTTAAAAGAAGCAGTTGGACCATCTACTATAATTTTTTTTAAATTTATAACATTAGATAAAGTACTATTATTAACACAATTAGATATTGTTTGCTGTTTTATAGTTTGGTTAACAGTATTATTTATAAAACTTTGTAAATTTGTTTCAGCATCTTGTTTCATTATATATGATTGAACTACCTTATTAATAATATCATTTTTATCTTCTGTAGCTTTAAATGCACCTATTGTTTTACTTGCAACATCAGAAATAGCAGAGATTGCTCCATTTAGTTCACCTGAATTGCGTTGTTCTTTAAGCATTGTTGCAGCTGCTGTTAATTTATTAGACACATCTGCATTTTGAGCTAATGATGCCATTACATCATTTTTAATATTATTTGATAAATTAAGAACAAGTGAATTATCTTGTATTAAATTTAATATAGCTTCTGCATTTGATTTTAGATAATTCTGTTGAACAATTGAAAATTTTGCACCATTTTTAACAATAATTTGATATCCATTCAAAATATTGCTAGCGCTAGCACTACTAATAATACTAGCAGTTTGTTCTTGAATTATTTTATGAGAAACATTAATAACAGATTGTGTTACTACATTTGCTAATGATCTTTGTTGTTGCATAATAAAATTGTTAATTTCATTTTCTATATTTGTGGATGATACTTTATTTCCCATTATAAATATAAGTAGATTTTTTTTATAAATTTAATAATTATCTTTTTAAGTTAATTATTAAATTTAATTATTAAATGTAATAATTAATCATTTTTATTTTGTAAATTGTCTAGTCCCATAAATTAAAATAATAATAATAATAATTGCAATCATAGAACCAAAACTATCTAACCATGATGTATTTTCTGTAATATCTTTTTTATCATTTACAGCAGATGCTTCATTTTTAACTTGAGCACCTTGAGATGCAGATATAGATGCATCTGTTAATATATCATTAGATAAGTCAACTAATTGTTGTGTTTTCATGAATGATGATACAATACATCTATAAAATGATACTAAAATATTTTCTTGAATAATCTCAAATGATGATTCTGTATCTTGAACTAAAATTTTATTTAAATTTATTTGATTAAATGCATTATTACTTTGCACACAATTATTTAAAGTTGATTGACTAATATTTTGATTAATTTTAATACCAATATAATCACTAATACTTGCTCTTGTATCACTATCTAATATTATCTTAGTTGATAAATTATTTTTAATAGTAGTTCTACTAGTATTTGATGATAAATTATTAGCTACAGAATTTAATATATTTTTAGTTTCACTAACCATTTTATTAAATTCACCAGAATCTTTTTGAGATTTTAATAAAGAACTTGTTGCTGCAACTTGATTAGCTAAATCAGCATTTTGTGATAGAGACATTTGTATATTATTTTTAATTTGATTTGTTAATTGTGTAATAATTTCATTTGATTGAACAATATTAAAAATTGCAGTTACGGTTGATTTTAAATTATTTTGTTGTTCTAATGTAAAACTACCTCCAACAATTATTACATCAGCTAAATCAATATTATTTTGACTGTCAATATTATTTGATAATTTTGATACTTGCTGTTGAACAACTGTATGAGTAATATCTGCAACTGATTGAGTAACTAAATTAACTACTTGCTTTTCAGTTTGTGATACAAAATTATTAATAATATTTTTAACTTCTAATGATGTTGTATCTTTCTGTGTAGCACCTATTAACATAGTGATGCCTACAACTGCTGCCATTGAAGTGGGATCCATTCTATATAATATATTATATATAAAAAATATTATATATAATATATTATATGGGAAATATAGTAAGTGATCCTTTAGATAATCAACTTATAATAAATAGTAGATTGAGATATATTATAACTAATTGGGCAAAAACTGATTATGATGCAGGATTAAGCTGGGGTAAAACTAACTTTGCTAATGAAACAATAAATCTTAAGAATATTTTAAGAAAAAGAGCTTGTTGTACACGTCAAACTGTAATGAATTTAGCACTACCAATTGTTGATATAAATTCAACTGCTCCTTCTGGTGTTGTAAAGCCTGGATATACTCCAATTAAAATTAGAGTATTTGAAGATGATGAATTAAATAGTAATATAAACGCATGCTTTTTCTACGATGAAAGTAAACCAAATGAACCAAATAAAGTTTCATATTTACAACAATTTACTGCTAATGGTATAAATAATGTAAATGGAAGTTGTTCTTCTTTATATCAATCTGGTGGAAATAATTTAGGTTTATGTAGAAAAATTAAAACGGAAAATATGATTACATATAAAAATGACCCAGCTAAATCTGCATATGGTTATTTTGCATCTGATAGAAAAGTTGTTAGTGATAATAGTTTAGACAATTATAATAATTATACTGATTGTAATTGTGAAAATTCTATTTTAAGAGATGTTCCATTACCTGTTATATTAGGTTTTTCAAATATTAATAATAGAGAAGTATTTGTTCAATCAAATGATAGTTATTGTTCATCATGTTCTTCAAATGGAAGATGCTACGTCTCTTCTAGACAAGCTGTTAATACTTTATGTATCAATATAGCAGAGGTAAAAGAATCAATTGCTGAAAACGCTAGTAATATAACTAACATTCAAACATGTGAAGCAAATAATAATGTAGGTTCGACTGATGTAAATAATGCTGAAATAAATCCTAATTGGTCAGCTAATTATGTAGCTGGACAAACAAGAACAACTGCAGCTGTCGCACCTGCTAATATAATTATTCAACAAAATAATAATACAACTATTTTTATTATAGCTATAACTATATTAGTTGCTATAATTATTGTAGGTGTTATAATATTTAAATTATATAAAAAAAAACCAAATGAGAGTGAATATACAGATACAGCATACATTGGAACTAATGTTACACCTTAGTTCTTAACCATAGTTATTAACCTTAGTTATTAACTGTTAAAATATGTAATTTTCTACTGAATAAATTTAATATTAAATGATTTTTTCGTTCAATAGATAAAGAAATATATTAAATTTTAAATAATGAGTGAAAAAATATCAAATGATTTTTTATCCAAAGAAAATATAGCACATTTATATAAAGAAATTACATTAGTAAATGAATATACTAATTTAAATAAACAGCAAAAAGATATAATTATAACAAACTTAATTGAAACAATGAAAAGAATTTATAAAACATTAGATTTTACAAAAATTAATAATAGTAATATATTAAATATTAAAAAACAGTTTAGTTCAATTGTAGTTAAACAAACATCTGATTTAATTAAAAATTATATAAATAAAGCTGATGATAATCAACATTCAAATCAAAAAAATATAGATAAATTATTTACTTCTGTTAAAAAACCAAATGTGGTTATAACTTCTGTTGATAGACCTGCTTCTAATAATACTATTCCTCCTCAAATGAAAGTATCAGAAGATTTTATTAAAAAAACATCTGGTGATATTTCTTCTAGATTAGCAGAATTAGAAAGCTCTAGAAGAGTTAATAATAATACTAAACCAACAGATATACCTGATTTTCTTAAACCAGTTAAAGTTGGCAGAGAAGACACATTTGGATCAAGTAATAATAATAATTTATCAGAAAGAAAATTAGAAGGATTAGAAGGATTTGGAGATATGCAAGATAATTTTAAAGAAAATAATAATACAGATCTGTCTAAATATAGTGATAATATGTCTCTACAAGATAGATTGCAAAAATTAGAAGCAGAAAGAGGAGGTATGTCTATACCACCCGCATCTCAGCAACCCCAACATCAACCGCAATATCAAGCACCACAACAACAACATCAACCGCAATATCAAGCACCGCAACAACAACATCAACCGCAATATCAAGCACCGCAACAACAACAACATGCCCCGCAATATCAAGCACCGCAACAACAACAACATGCACCACAATATCAAGCACCGCAACAATATCAAAAACAAGTTCCGCAACAATATCAACAACCGCAACAATATCAAGCACCACAACAATATCAAGCATCGCATCAATCAGATGAATTATTTCAACAATTAAATGAAATGAAAATGATATTAAGTACATTGAAAGAGGAAAATAATCATTTAAAACATCAAATGAAAACTAAGCAATCTATGAAAACATTACAATTAGATATAAATAAAACACAACCATTATATAAATTTCAATTTAATCCAATAAATAATATAGTTGGAATTAAATTATTATCATATAATTTACCTCAACCAGTTTATAATATATTTGATAATAGTAATTTTGTATATGAAATGAATGATATACAACATCAAATAATAATACAAAAAGGACATTATAATATTGAAGCATTATTAAATATTTTAAATAATAATAAAGATTTAATATTTTCAATTGATTATACTCTGAAAGTATTAGTAAAATCAAAAGATGAAATAAGTGAATTTATTATAAAACCAACATTTATTTCTTTAAAATTAGGTTTTAATAGTGAAGATAAATTATCTTCAAATAAAATAGCTTATAAAATATATGATTTAAGATTACAGTCTAAATTATTATTTTTTATAAAGAATATAAATCCAAATCCTATTTGTATATTAAATTTTAATAATACAAGTGTATGTAATTTACAATTTAATAGTCCATTATCTTTATCTTCATTAGATTTAGAATTTTATACAGAAGATAATATATTATATAATTTTAATGATATAGCTTATAATTTAAGTTTTGCATTAGATATAATAGAATAAATGGGTTCTTGAAACTCACATAACACAAACTCTTTTAATCAAAATTTGCATTTCTAAAAATGTATTGTCTATATTTATTCATAGTCTCATCATTAGTTATATTATTAACTATTCTATTAAATTTTTCTCCTTCTAAAAGTCGTATAATAAAGTTCAAGCTATATACACCACATTCACTATTTTTATATTGATGTTGAACTTTATTATATCTAATATCATAATCATCTGATTTTTTATATCTTTTCAAGAATTTTTCAACATCTAATTTAGTATCTTGTTTTTTTGTAGTCATATATCCTAATAATCTTGTTATAAATTTTCTAACACGATTTTGAGGCTGTTTTCTAAAACTATCAAAATAATATATGGAATTTGTTTTTAAATTTGCATATAATGCTACCCAATGAGAGCCAGATTGGTCATGTGTATCTAAATTAATAATAGCTCCTAAAATAGGAGTTGTTTTTTCTAACTCTGCAAATTCTAAATCAGTTGTTTCATATATTGGTAATTCATCAAAATCTGATGGAATAGCGCCAAGAAATTTAAAATTAGTATGAACTTTTTCATATTGTTTCATAACTGATTCAATATCTTCTGTGCTTAACCATTCAAATTGTTTATTTGGTCCTTTTGGTCTAAATGTATATTTTGTAACATCTTCACCTACTGCTTTAACAGGAGCTTTTGTTAACCAACATATTTGGTCATTACAATCAAATTGTTTTTTAAATCGAGGTATTAATGCTTTTAATAAATCTTTTTTTGATGTTAAGCTTTCAATTTCTATTTTATCAGTATAACTATCATTATATTTTGTTGCGATTTCTTTTAAATCTTCTAATGTAAAACATGATCCTTCTGTAAATGTTTTACCAGGTGCACATTTTTGATCCATTGTATTATTATAATATTATATATTATATTATTAATATTTCACTATAATATACTGTTTGATTAAATTTATAGATATCATTTTCCACAATTTATCATTTATAATATTTTTAAATTTAATAATGTCCTCTATATTACGTATTAATAATAATTTAACAAAGTAAAGGGTAAAAATTCCCACTATAATTTTATTACAATCTTCTAGTGGTAATTCTTCAAACATATTTTCATCGTAGTCGGCCTCTATTTCTTTACTTTTTTCATAATCCATAGAACTTCCCATAAAATATATTTTTTCAATAAATGTATAGTTTTTATTAATATTTAAAATAAAATTTTGACTATAACATGCATCAATAATAAAGTATATTCTACAAACTTCATTTAAATTTTTATTTAAGTAATTTAAAATAGTATTAGAATTTATATTTTCATTATAAAATTTCAAGAATCCTTTTGAATTAGAATGTCCTGAAA
>Ga0214919_10000580_pt1 | contig 62280 bp, 56 predicted proteins | sample LL1503_MetaG_FD_177994 | JGI IMG/M metagenome (GOLD analysis project Ga0214919, IMG submission 177994) | Freshwater microbial communities from Lake Lanier, Atlanta, Georgia, United States - LL-1503 | ecosystem: Environmental > Aquatic > Freshwater > Lake | place: USA: Georgia | collected... | reverse complement strand
TGGCGGCTCCAGTGGCGGCTCCAGTGGCGGCTCCTGTGGCAGAAGAAGAGGTACAGGATCCAGCAACTGCAGAACAAGGATCACTACCATCTGAATCTGAAGATGAGGAGGAAGGAGATTTCTATGCAAATATTGCTCAAGATGCATTATCACCAGCTGTGGAAATGGCAGCAGTTCCTGCCCCTGCGCCTGTGTCTATAGCCAAGCCTGCCCCTGCGCCTGTGTCTGTAGCCAAGCCTGCCCCTGCGCCTGCCCTGGCCCCCGCTGCAGCTGCACCTGTGTCTGCAGCCAAGCCTGCACCTGTGTCTGTGACCAAGCCGGCCCCCGCATCAAAAAAACTTCAACTCAGCCAATTTCGCGCCGCCGCAGCTCCAAGAGCCATTGAACGAGTGGATGAAGAGGGTGCAGTCAAGAAAATCGTCCCCAACTACTTTCTCAAAAAACTCAAAGAAGCCGATACACGCCTATTTAACTACGTAAAACAGGCCGGTGAAAAGAGCTACGTATCTAAATGCCAGGCAACAGAAGTTCGTCAACCGGCTGTTCTCTCCCAAGAGAAATATGAAGCCATGATGGAAGAATATCAACACGACGATATTTCATTTCAAGTCTATCCTCTTCAACCAGGGGAAACAAATATAGCTGATTCTGGGCGCGAAGTATATACCGTCTTACGATACGGAACAAATCCTGGCAAACAAAATTATTATCTCTGCTCACAATATTTCTGTACATATGACGAAATTCTGGTACGTAAAAAAGATTTTATCGGTATGAAACTTCGGCGTAACAAACAATATCCAGATGGTCGCATCAGAACAACTAAATCCGCTAATACATGTCCCTTTTGCGAAGGAACGCTCATACTAGATGGAAAGGCACCAGGGCCCAACGAAACTATTATAGAGCGTATTGGTAAAAAGAGTGCAGAGGCATCTCGTCACACATGGATAGGATTTATGAATAAAACACAACATCCAGAGGGATTTTATTTACCTTGTTGCTTTTTGAAAAATGAGCCTATTTATGTTAGCAGTGCAGCATTTAATAAATATCGTGAAATGGGTGTATATGATGACGAAGAAGAGGATGAAGAAGATTCGGTCGCCCCCGCCGCACGTCTCATGCAATCCTATTATACAACTCTTAGTCGCGTGACGACAAAACAGATAGTGGATTCTCTCAAGCTCCCTTTGGAGATTGGAGAGCGTGCTGGAAAACGTGTGCGCGGAAGACACGATGACGAGAAAGATGAGGGTCCACAAGTAGGTCTATTACCCGAAATTTTGAATTCCTTCTTCAAACAAGAACAGGGGGATTTCATTGTTGGAAAAGGTCTTTTGAAATATCGTCTAAAAGAGGATGCGCGTGGATTCCTGCGTGTGGGTGTGGACAATTCCAAACGACACACGGGGGATTCGTTTCTGGCAGCGGCGGCCCCCTTTTTCATGATGAATTCAGCAGCCGAATTGAAGGCACGAATTCTGGAGGTGATGACACCACGCCTCTTCTTATCTCTCAATTATGGGAATCTTCTAATAGAATTTTATAAACCGACGATGGTTGCGCGTACCCCTGCATTACGTGAACGGATCAAGCACTGGGCTGAGGCGGAACTAGAAAAAGATATTATTCCGCAAAATGAAGAAGCCATCTATAGAGTCTACAACAGTTTTGAAAATTTCATAAATTGGTTAAAGAGTGATGAGACCACCAAAGAATACCGCCAATTTGCACTTTTGTTTGCCCAATCCAATCTCATTCAAGGCCCCGCACGTGCAGGAACGACTCTCATCATTTTGGACATTCTTAAAGACGACACTGTCAAGATCCGTTGCCCACCCTATGGGTATAATGAAGATACTATGGCAACAAATGACATTGGATTTATTATGCATCACCATTTAGGAATTTGGGAGCCGATTTTCTATATTGATATTCATGACGTTGCGAAGCGTGGTGTCAACCCTTTCATATTGAACTTTCAGAAGGGGCTGGAGTACACCTGGCCAGAATCAGTACGTGTGCGACTTCAGGAATTCAAAGATCGTTGCTCGTCGGTTGCGCGGGGTGTCTACACCAGTCAATCGGATCTAAATCCACTCTCTATCCCTTCCACTAGTCAGATTCGTGCGGTATTACGAAAAGATCCACGCATTGTATTTCAGGGTGTATTACGCGATTCGTATAATCATATTGGTGGTATGGTATACAGTGAGGCTGGAAAATCAGATGTCTTTATAATTCCCGCGGCGGATGATGGATCTGTGCAGATTGATGGCGCGGTCTTTTTGGATTGGGATGATATTGATTCCCCCCCTGCCGACGTAAGCTTTGCCTTTTATAATAACTATATCAAGAAGCGATTTCCCCTCTATAAAGGCATTGAGCCACAGCGAATTGTTCGGCGCAAAGATATAGACACCGTCACTGCCTTGCAATTGGCGAACGGCTTGTTTGTGCCAGCGGAGGCATCTGCCGATGAGGCATTTGATGTTACCAAAGATCAAATCTACGTGGATGAGATGGAGTGGGAGATTAATGCCGAGATCATCTATTCTGAAAGAAAAGAAGAGACTGAGAAAATCATAACCACCTCCAAAGAGTTTGACGAAATTTATGAACATTTGCGCATCACATTTTCCAATTGGATCAATACAGGTGATGGAGGCACGAATATTAAACGGACAATTGAGGAGATTATTTTTGATGCCGCACTACCCCTCTTTGAGAAACGACGACGTATGCAGATTCTGCTGGGCGGTAACATATTGTCATGGTTATCTGATGTGGATTACGCCGCACCCTCAAATCCCAGTTTATTGCGTGTAAATTGCACCGTGCGTTCTCAAGAGGCATGTTCGGGTCGCTGTGTGTGGCGTGGAGATGCAGATAAATGTCGTATACATGTACCTGGACGGGTCGCGGTTGGTGAAAAGGATATCGCGGCCACGAAAGTTCTTATGGAACGATTGATTGATGAATTGATTCGTTTTGCAGAGGCGCGACGACAACTCTTTGAAAAGGATTTACGTTTGCTTGGGGCATTGGACGGACCTGTGACAATGAAACGACGTGTTGTCGGACCAGGTGGACATGTGATGGATGTGCGTGATCAATATTTTATTCCGGAACTCTCCAGTGCATGGTATGAGCGTCTACGTCATGATTGGAGTAAGAAAGGGCAGGAAGTACCGATTTTCTTGGAGGAGATGTCCCAGTCGCCTGCGGCGGCGGCGCGGGCGGCGGAAGGACGTGCTTTGAAGGAGCCGGCGGTGGCTGCTGCGGCTGCAGAGGAAGAGGATAAAATGGACTTACCAGTAGATCTTGTTACCTATTTTGAAAATGATCCAAAGGTGAACCCGCTTCGTTTCGTCAAATTGGATTTTGTAGATCTTATATCTCTTTTGGGTGCAACGGCGGCGGATATACAACTGGCGCCTGATGCTGTTGAACTGAATGATGCACAAATCAAAAAACTTGTACTCATATCTGCAAAATACGTCGTACAACTGGATCTTACTAAGACACCACCCACAGTACTAGGACGGCGACCTTTTGGTGATAGGACGGGATCTATAGCGGCATTTGTCATTACTGCCGAAGGTCCTGGAGTACTCACGAAAAATGCGAAATTTCCGGAATTAATCTTCAAACAGGACTTACCGGCCAAGTTTGAAGCTGCTGTTTCCCGTCTTACATATGCTCTTTCAGTTAAACCAAAAACGGGTCCTTAAATTAGAAGAATGTCATTAAATTATACTAATCCAGGTTATCCTGATGTTACGAATGAATTGAAGAGAAAACTTGCTGGGCGAGTGGGGGCTACAATTGTACAATCTAACGAATTGGTGAAGAGAGCTGAAAATAAATATATAAAAAAACATACTCGTTCATTAAATAGACATAGACGCAAATCTATTACTAGGCGCAACGCCCCCATTAAACGACACCGCAACTCTATTACGCGGGTTGTACATAATAGAGATAAAAAGCGAAGCATCTAGAACTTGACAGTTCCAGCGCCCGCCTCCACCGCTGCCTTCCTCGCAGCAAACATATCCTCTGTCTCTTTTTCCAACCTATTCAGACGATAACGATGGTAATTCTTATTATCCGGATGCATAATTACAAGATACATTTCGCTGATTCTAAGACCATAGAACCGCTCAAGAACAAACCGATAGATATTAAGCTGCAATGTATAGTGCCAATAATTACAATCAGGCAAATGTTCTACCGGCCCAAATCCCGACTCAAATCGGTTCTCCATCTTGATCTCTTTAGAGCGTTTCCAGTCATAAATAAGATAGGAATCATCTGATTTCCGGTAAAATACCATATCCAAACTTCCGGCAAGTTTATATTCTTCTGCCCAGATTTCCCATTCGGTCCTATATGGCACAAGATCTTCTTTTGTCTCCTTCCAGAAATTTTCAAAATAGTTCCATTCTGGTGTTGCCAAGACATTGTGCGGAATTAATTCGGCATGACCATTCAAATACTGTTCTATTGCCAAATGTAGTGCCGTGCCAGCTGCTGACGCCACACGACCTGAATCACTCCATTCCTTCTGGATTTCTGCCGATGTTTTACCGAAATATTTACTCTGCGGCCATTTCGGTGATGCCATCATTTTTGCAATCACGGCCGCCGCATCAAAATGTGGAAAAAATTCGTGCAGAAATTTCGTCACACTGATATAACCTTTTGATGAACCTTTGACTGTATAGACATGCGTAGGTTCATCAAACACGATGGAGGCATCACGCGGATGCACATATTTTACTGCTAATTCTTGCCAAGGCTCTGGCATTTCTAATGTATATAGTGGCAATTGTTAAAGTACTAGCTTGCGGGCCAGTTCCCCAAGGACATGATCATTTTCCCAACTGTGTTTTCACCTGTAATACGGCCGGTCGCCTTATTAAATGCCCCACCAAGATCACTTGAACTTGCTCCTGGTGTGTAATACACAAGTGTTTTGCCTGCATTTCGCGCTGCCTCCACGATTTTGTGGAAACGTGCATCATTCAGCCAACGGTATCGTAGCGCATCCATTAGAACACGATTCTCTAGACTGGACCATTTACCTTCATCTAGTACAACCTTCTCTCTTTTCATGACTGCTGGTTTCATAGCAGCTTTTACTTCTGCCGATTCTTCCTTTATTAACTCATATTCACGTGCCTCAGGCAATGATTTAATTCCCGTTTTGGGATCCGTAACACCGTCCGATTCCATCAATACAAGACGACGACGAATAAAGGATTGGTGAATAGATCCCTCTTCACCAAATACGGTCCATGACTTTTCTGGTTTGTTTGTCGCCAGTTTGAATCGCATTGCGGCTATATAATGTTCCACAGTGGGATATTTCTTCTTATCTGTAACATCTTCAATTGCGAAAGGTGCTGTTAATGCGAGCCAACGACCTGCGAATTTATCTTTGATTTTAAGAACATCCTTACTCACACCTGCGTCTGTATAAAATAAGAAGATTTCATCATCTTTATATTTACGTTCTGCTGCTCCACCTAGGTCCGTTCCTTCTGCTAAAAGTGATTCTGATTCGGCGGCATCTACTTCTGCTGCAGCCGCGGCCTTGACAACAGATGCAGGAACACCATCAGTTTCCTGTAATCTCTCAAGAACTGCTTCTGCTGAGGATCCGGTATCACGTTTGTCCGTTTCAAGCGCAGCAGCGGCACTTTTAACAATTGAGGGTACTGCACGAAGAGATTTGATTTTTTTAACAGGGGATGCTGCCCCCTGCGGGGTCGTCCCATTAGCCCCCTGCGGGGTCGTCCCATTAGCCCCCTGCGGGGTCGTCCCATTAGCCCCCTGCGGGGTCATCGCAGCCACACCTGCACCACTCTTTCGCTTGAAGACAAACCACCTATTCAGAAACGAAAACTCCTTCTCCGAATCCGACATATCATAAGAGTTGCCACTCTTCTTGGCCATCTCCCACGAAACATTAAATGTATTGGTACTATCCACAAGACCCACCTCCTGTAACTCTTTTGCACTAAGAAGTTCACAACCAATCTGGCGCATCTTCATCTGCAGAAACGGAAACGGTACAAGATACTCACGTCGCATTTCCTCACCGAGACTAATAAATCGCACATCAATTGGAAGACCAAAGGTGGCATCTGAACTCGGAGGCGGTAAATCCTCCATATCATATTGTTTTGTAATTGACCATAGCTCTGTGCCATCCAGTAGACCTGATCGTTTACCACCCAGAGGAAACCGCCGCAACAAATTAAACACCTTCTCACCATCAAAGCAGCAGCCAATAAAGTACCCGCCGACCTTCAAACAGTCATTCAGATTATTCAAGAACCCCCCAAACGTAGCCGAATCCTTGAACATATAGTGAATCGCGAACATACTTGTGATACAATCAGCACCCTCTTTCAAACGCCCCGCGTTATCAATCACATATGGTGGCACAGGCCCCACAGGACGTTGACGACCAAAGACCGCCCGCATAATATCCTTTTCCTCGTCATTCGCCCCCGCATCTCCCGTAATAATAGGCTTTGTACTGTCACCAATACAGAAGATGGATGGAGGGACACCTCCCCGCCCCCCGCGGTTCTGCACATTCACTAGACGACGGTAGGCGCCGTCATTCGTGTTCGTGATACAATCAGCGTTCAAATCCACACCGAAACAGAAGGCTGCGCCTGCCCGAATCCACTTTTGGAGATCCGCACCCTTCCCAACCGATAGGTCCAAAACAGATCGTCCACCCCCCTGAAGACCGACACGTAGAAGAACTTTTTCCTTAATATACCGATTGTGGAATTCCCGTGATCCAGACACTTTATCAATATTCTCAATCTGTCCCTTCCGTTCAAAATACGGTTTTGCTGCTGGCTCTCCCCGCAGTGATACTACATCCAGTTTCCCACTCCGAATCATCTCCTCCGTAATTGGATCATGAATGGAATTCCATACACTTTCGGCTGTCGCATCACCGTTGAGTGTACGACTAAGAATACCGCGCTGGAATCGCTCCGTCTTGTCCATACGCACACGAAGCGGCTTCCAGCGCCAACCAGGAGCTTGCGTAGGATCGTATGCCATTTCCACAATACTCTCATCATTGATCGGCTCCTCAGATCCTTTTGTCTTCACAAAGATCTCACCGGTACTGTGATCAGTGTCCGTCTCCAAATTGCAGATGGCCGCCATCGTATCAGGATATTCCAGCGGCGAAAACGGTACCGCACGATACCTCTCCTTACGCTGGCGCGGATCCGTTTCAGTAGTGCGTTTATTAAGAATATAATCACGCGAATTGCGATACGCGATATTTGCACTGGAACCCACATAGAGACGCAACGTTTTATAACTCACCGTTTCACCTGTCCCTGGCTTCACTTCTGTCTTGATAAGATTGCCCTTTTCAATCTTTACTAAGAAATCAATCGTATTATCTTTCGCCGGTTTCCATTTGAGCTGTTCCTTAAATGGTGCAGCTGGTTGTGTGGGAAGAGGCAGATCATTGGGTGTGAAAATCAAACCATCTGTATGGTAATTCTTTGCCGCATCCAGAACTGACCCCGCCATTTGGAAAATCTCCACATCTCCCGGTTTTGCGAATTTAAACGTCTTCATGGCAACTTGCAGCCACGATTTCGGCGGCAACGACGCTTTAGGACCACCGCGGTCATTCCAAAGACCAATCCATTTCTCCATTTGAACGTGACGAGAATCAGCACCTTTATCAGCCTTGAACGGCAACTGACTCACACTCTTTTTGTCGGTTGTATAGAATATGTCAAAGATGCTATATTGCTGAATGGCCTCGTTACTCGCATTCCGAGTGATCCATTCACCGTCAACCAGACTCAAGCGACAGTTTTCCTGTACGAGCGATGTACGATACACATTCATACCCATATCAATGAGAAAGAGTTCTCCCTCTGCATCCACAAAACCGAGACAACGAAGTCCATCGGCCTTGTCCGTCACATTATAGCCGTCACGAATATTTATATCACCAACCGATCGTTCCTGGCCAAAATTCTTCTTTTCCAGTGTGAAGGGGGGTGGACCGCGGAACATTTCCGTACCGCTGAGCTGGGAATAGTTCATCAGGATCTTTTTTCGTTGTGAATTCCGAAGCAGAAGTGTATGTTTTTGCACGCCCCGAAGCACTTCCCCCACACCTTTTACAAGACGCTTTAGCGCCGCTTCTTCTGTATCCTCTGCCATCCGAGTCAACTCCACTTCCACTTCATAGACTGGTCGCTGTTTTGCGACATCCTGGTCGCGGAATTTTCGCTGCCAGCGATATCCCCCTTTTGCATCTTGAGAGGTGCTCCTGACAATAGAGAGATCAAATCGGAGTCCTTCGGATTCAAAACTCCACCGACGAATCATACGAAAGGCTTTGCGTTGTTGTTGCCAAGATGCAAGCAACTCCTTTAGTTTGGGGTCAGTTTTGCCCATCGGAATCTCCCGACGGAGTTTAATACGTGTCGTATAATCTTCCAGATCCACATTCCCTTCCACCATGGCACGGTCCTTAATGACAGCTAAATACGGTTTGTTCGCCATCGTGTCGTCCAAACAGTATTGCCGGATGACACCAATGCTGGGAAGCGTAAAACGGACGTGTTCCGGGGTCATAATTGTCATGCGGTCTTCTTGGGGAAGAGCCCGGTAACCTTTTGCAAAGAGTCGTTGTGCAATATTGGTAAAAGTTACAGAGTCTACTTGGCCGCCGACGCCAAAGGTTGATTCCAACTCGTAATCGGGATGGATAAACCATTCGTGGACTAGACCGGCCAATTGTTTGGCTTCTGCGGCGTGGAGTTCCATACTTCTAATGTTCTATAGATTGTTCCCTTTGGGTTGTTTTCAGCAATTTTAGGGGGTCGCCGCCACCGCCGTGAAACCGGCCAGATGCCGAACACTTTCCACACGCCCCAGCACAACCGCATAATCCTGCTTTTTCGGCTTCTCACAGCGAGGTTTTGCACCCGTCACCGCCAATTTGTCTCGGATTGTCTCAAGAGTCCCCTCTGCCTCTGGCCAAGAGATATGCCAAGCTTCCTCTTCACGTCCAGCAACCCATGCAGATACATGTGCACGACAATCGTGCTCGGGACCTTTGTGGAAAACCACCCGAGAACCGATCCCGACAATCCATACAGGTCGGTCAGTTGACCAGAGGCGCGGATCTTCCGGTACAAACATCACCTTGCGATTCGCCTCATCCACCAGAACTTTCTGGTACTGAAAAATGTGTGCAAGAGCACGGTCCAACTCCCATGTGTCCTGGGGAGGTGATACAGCAGCCGTCTGCTGTGCTGCGAGCTGCTCTAAGATCTTCGGACGACGCCATTTCACACCTCGGCACTCTTGTTCCACCGTGGACGTGATTTCCATGATCTTTTCTCTGATGATAGTGCGTCGTACATTCGCGCTCGCTCCACGGTACATTGGATCCGTTAGCCAAAGATAGAGAGACACCGGTCCGGGGGGATCCAAAAAAATGGGATGAAGACCTCCGGGACCAATTCCATCGGTTGTCTGCGTTTCATCAATCTCTGCTTCAAACCGAAGTGTAATCGGTTTCAAGCTCAGATTTTTATGAGGGTTTTTCTGAAGGGTTGCGCAGAGGGCTTCCATGACTATATATGTATGAGGGCGTGGGTTTAGACCAGGGTTCGGAGTTGGAACACGTAAGTGGTCCAAAACGACGAACTCTGGAGCGTTGGCGTGTAAGGCAGCTCGGCACGAGCCGCGATACACGGTTTAGACCGCGTCCGGTTGCATAACTCTATCTCTAATCTGCTTTGTTTCCAACTCTCTCTCTGTAAATATATCACGTGTCTTACGACAAAGCAACATGAAGTCTTTCATTTTATCAAATACCGCAATCGGAACAGTGGAAATATCAAAAAAGACGCCATTGTTGTTTTCACTAAATTCTACCCCGCCTCGTTTTAAGATCCTAAATACCTGTTCTTGTTCATCGCGCACAAGTCCCTTAAGTTCTTCTAAATACATCTTCCGCTCTTCATATTCGTCGGTGCTTAATGCCGCAGCTGTAGTACTCATCTATATTGCAATTGGCTCGTCTTACTCTTCCGTTTCCGCATTCTCTTCCTCGGCCTCTTCGGCTGCCTCCTCGGCTGCCTCTTCGGCTGCCTCAGCTGCTTCTTCGGCTGCCTCAGCTGCTTCTTCGGCTGCCTCAGCGGCTTCCTCGGCTGCCTCAGCTGCCTCAGCGGCTTTCTCTGCTGCATCGCCCATCTCGGCATCCCCATCCTCTTCTCGTGCAGCCCGGGGCACACCACCCTCTAACTTCTCTTTAAAGATCCCCACACTCAGAATATAAGCATCATTAATCTGAAAGCGCGACTTCTTAATCTCTACACGAACACGGTCACCTACAGCGACATCCTCAAACTTCGCATTACCAATATGGAGATCACGAGGAAGAATGACACGAATTGCATCATTGTAATTCACATACATACCCATTTTATTCTTTCGCATAACATCCCCCTCTAGAATCGTCCCATCAGGAGGGTTTAATACATCTGCCTCGGCATGAATATGAAACACAATATTTCCGGTAAATCGCCCCTTTTCAAGATATCCAAGCGATCGTGAGAGGATTTTGATGGAATTTGGCAGAACAAATCCATTTCGTGAACATCGGTTCTCAATCTTGGCGGCGAATTTACGTTCTAGAAGATCATCAATAGAATTGATGATCCCATATAAATCTTTCGGAGTCATGGAAATCTGTTCTTGAAATACGGCTGTATACTGCATTCTTTCTATATACTTGCACGAATGCTTTGAGTCACTTCATTTTTTAGGCGGCACAGATCTGTGGCCAGTTTTATAGGCGGCCACAGGGCGATAAAACCAACGCTTACCGTCCAGAGCCATAATATCCATCCATCGTAAAATAAGCTCTTTCAAAAGGCATGCCCGAGTAGAATTCTGGAATTTTCTTGGATGTTTGTCAGCACCACTCGTCTGAAAGACCTCAGCCTTCATATCAAAATCCGGAAGACCCAATTCACGTAGAATATCCCCTATCTGCTCCAGAAGTGCAAAATGAGTGGAAATCTGGCTCACAATTGCACATTCCCCCCCCTTTTCAGGCTTACCTCCCGGACGTGCCGGCTGAGATGTTTTAAACACGATATACCCCTTTTTAGGAACAAGAAACCCGTAGACTTTCCCAGTTGTTCGTTGATCTGCCACCAACTTATTAAGTGGATCTGTCTCATCACGATCAAACAGGTTCGTCACAGCAGGAGCACACGCCACATCTTTACACATATATTGTATATTACCAGTATTGTAATCTATATAACGAAAAATATCGGTAGAACCCTTTTTCCGATATTGTTCTTTTCCGACGGGGTCACCACTACGTATTGCAGCACTCTGTTCATCCACTGTAAGTGTATTATCCCAGACTAATTCTAGGACTGCTCTCGCCAAAACACGACGCCAATCTGGGGTGTCTTTCATAACTGTATATAACCAAATCACCATCCCCATTCGTTGAGACTCCACCTTTTGCTCGGCCTTATTATCTACATATCGGGCTGCCACTGCAGCCTCCACTTCTTCTGGGGGTGTGAGATCTTCGGAAGATCTTGCAGTGCCCGCTTCTATACTCGTGGCCCAATTAGTAATAATTTTCCAGAAATCGTTTTCGGCTGGCGGGGGCGCAGCAGCAGCTGCCGCCACAGGCAAAGGCAAAGGCGCAGCTGCCGCGACACGACGTACTAACGTAGGGTTATATTCATAAAAATCTCGTTTCACAGGGATATCTGCAATACGTAGCGCCAAAGGGATGCTTTCATCCCGCAAACTCTCTGGCTGAAAGAGATAATATCCATTTTTATATACTAAATAGCCCTTTCTTCCACCCACTTCCAATTGAAAATAGTCATTGTCCAAAATATCCGATAGAATCGTCTTTAATGCAATAGGGGGAATCGCAGAAAGAGCGAGCAAATCATCAAACTGAAACATCACTTGATCGTTTTCCTCAAAAATACGTTTCAACCCCTGTTTAATAATGGATTCTCGCCATCGTGACGCATATTCATCATATGTAGACATATCAATATCAGCACTAAACTCAACAGGAGCGGCACATGTATATTCACACGTTTCTATCCAATCACACATACTCGTAAAAGGTGTGTCGTTCACATCCACCCCTTCGCGCAAGATACCTTGTGCATCTGTGTGTCTCTGTGTTGCAAATCCCTGTACAAGAATTGCCGCGCGATTCAAATTGCAATCTAGTGCATAGCGTTTCAAAACTCGTGTGACACGGCCGACTTGAACCGCTTTTTGAAAGGCGTTTCGGTACATATACAAATCGGCACTCTCTCGGTCACCTTCGGCAAACACATTCACCATCCAATAGATAGTGCAGTTTCTCAAAGATGCGTCCAACATGGCGTGACTGCATGTACGTACTCCACGACCAATCACCTGTTCCAATTTATTCAAATGAAACCAGCTATCAAACACATAAATCTCGCGAATAAACCGGAAATCCACACCTTCACTCGCCACTTGTGAACCGATAATTACCTTTATCTCACGACCCGTAATATTTTTCGCCGCGCGGACGGCATCCACTGCCGCAGGATTGTTATAGGAGACTTCTGTACTGCCGGTTAATAAGATATATTTCGCGGGGACAAAGGTGTGGCCGGCACCTCGGTGATCGCTTTCACGACGAGAACATTCGGCACATTGGCGTCCCTTTCCATCCACGGTCCCGTTTATAAAGAGACCGCGATCACGTCCATACAATGTATACCCATTTGCCTCTAGAGCAATGGCAAGACTCAGACCACCGGCCTTAATGTAACGACTGTAGATAAATACCACACCTTTTGCGCTGGTAATACGATTGAGTATAAAATGCGCCTTGGGTGAATGACGTCTGAGATTTGTCTTTTGGAGCCATTCGGCAGGGATGCCGCTTCGCAACTTGTATCGTGCGGATACACCCTCTAATGTTTCTTCAAAGGCGCCCTGGAACCCCGCTTCACGAATTCGCTGGTTTGCCGCACCCGTTCCAGGAAAAATCCAATTTCCTGCTTGCACCATTTCGTCAATCGCACGAATTCCGAGACTTCCTCGCCCCAATGCATCTTCCGATATTTGTTCATAGTCCCTATATGCATCGCCCTCAAATGTCACAGGAATAAATGGCATGTTCAACATATTCTTACCAACATCCTCAGGTACATCTTTTCCACCGTTGGGAGAAAGTGCCGGCCATTCCGTCAGTGCAGGTGCGGACCCCGCCGGCTTCAAACGAACAGGGAATGAAAGAGGATTCTCACCACGCATAAAACTCACATACCTACTCGCAGCTGCACCAAGAATCTTTTGACCATCTACCGTAAATTGCCCATCTGGCATGAAAATGTCGCGTTCAGATATTTTCACCTGTTTATCATTAATCAACATAAGATTCATTAAAAATATGATTTCGCGATAGTTATTGTACATCGGTGTACCCGTCATAAGAACGAGTTTCATACCCTGCGCAGCATCTAGAAGTTTTAGAAGTGTGGGGGTCAGTTTTTTTCCGGCGGCCGAATCGCTCACTTGTACAGGCGCCGCAGCATCCAGATTGTCATCCTCAATTTCTCCAGGAACATCGCGTAAATTGTGAGCCTCGTCAATGATAATAAGACGACCATTGAATTCACGACGAAGCACTTTTACTTCTTCTTGTCTAATACGTTCTTCATCGGGATATCTTGGTACACGTTTCAAAATCCCCGAAATATAGTTCTGAAATTGCGTATATCCCATAAAACTGTAGCGCGAATCTATGAGTGTTTTGACCCGGGCAGCCACGATTTTACGGTCCTTCTGATTTTCCATACCGGTCCTTTTCAAATATGTGTTGCCCGTACACCCTTTGGCCGTATTTGGGATAGTCTCATTGTCATTTATGGTGAGCCCCTCAATATCAAAGATGGTGCGACGAAATCCGGGCTGAATCGTGGGCGGCGCCACAACAATCACCCTCTTTCGGGGGAATCGTCGGAGGTAATTCTCGGCGACAGTAATGCCGGCGCAGGTCTTTCCTACACCGACTCCGTGATACAGAAGTGCAGATTGATAAGGACATTCAGGTGATAAGAACCGCCCAATAAAACGTTGCACAGGTGTCAGCTCAAATTCTCCTTCTGGATCACAAGGATTTACACCCTGTTCCGCCTGACTCTTTAGTGATTCTTGACGATTTTCATAAAACTCTTGTTTTTGCAGCAGTTTCTGAGTGAAGTTCGGGTCGTCCAAAGTTGGATATAAGCCTGTATTGCGCTCTACCGCCGTTTCGGAATCGTAGATGGTCGGGAACAGATCACGTTCTTGGAGTTCTGCCAAGAGTTCATTTCGCCGAGAGAAACTTTTTTCGGCTTCCCATGTACTGATTAGTTCTTGATTCGTAAGACTTCTTCCGACATCGGCGGCGCTCATCTATTTCTGTTGGTAAAAAAAGTGGGCAGTAATTTCGCAAAATAGAACTCACATGAAGTATAATTTCACGTTTTTCAACATTGTATGCCCGGATTTTTTCCAGAGCTTTCTCTTGTGTCAACCACTCTAACGATCCGATTTCGCGCCGCATAATTTCTGTTGATGCTGGATTCACTGTATCTTTGATCTCAGGGACGAATCCAAGAAAATATTTGTGACGATAATGAATATTGTTTGTCCCGAAAAAGGTCTCTGTGATCGGTTCCAGATTGCTAATAATATAAATATCTTCTTCTGTGATACCTGTCTCTTCTTCTACTTCGCGAAAGGCACATGCATAATCGGTCTCAAAGAGGTCACGGCGACCTTTAGGAAATCCCCATTCAGCTTCTTGATAAGATGTCCCCACCTCTAGTACCAGCTGCTTCAACAATCCCGACTCAGTAAGAGTATCAAACTTTTCGCGACTCATTTCCCGTTCGTGTTTGTAGGCATTGGATCCTTCTGTCGGTTTCCCCCACAAACCCTCCCATAAATCTTGAAAGGGTAGAGTGCAAATCCGAATCTGTTCCTCAGCCGTCATCCCTGAAATGTGTTTTTTGAGATATTCTTTATCCGCCGTATTGTATTTTCCACGCATTAATTCAATAAATCCAAGTGTATCTTTACGACGAATTAGTAGGAATTCAATGTGTTGCCATACAGATTCTAGTGAAGTGATTGTGGGAGATGATAGATTTACACCTTGATTCCATTTGGCGTTAACTCGGAAAAGAATAATTCCGTAGCTGGTCACGGGTTCTATACACTGCTTTGTGACGTGCCCCTGTTTTCCACAATTTGTACAAAAGGGGTTTTGTGATTTATGTGTGCGAATTGACATATGTCTTACCAATGCTTTATCTTATATTCTTAGGCCTAGGGGCGGCTCTGAGAGCAATCTCCGAACCGTCTGTGCGTAGCAGCGCCACCTAAGAATTTACACCGTGTTGTTAGAATGCTAAATATCCCTCCGAGTGTATGGGGCCCCTTTTTTTGGCATACTATGCATATGGCTGCAATAGGATATTCTAAAACACCCACCTATGGTGAAAAACATGCCGCTAAAGAGTTCTTTGAGGCTCTTCAGTTCTTGATTCCGTGTGAAGTCTGTCGCCAACACTACAGAAAAAATCTGCAAGATATGCCAGTATCTCCTCATCTAGACAGACGAGAAGATCTGTTCAGATGGACTGTAAATATGCACAATCAAGTCAATAAAACACTCAATAAACCAATTATGAAAGAAAGAGAAGTAATTCGCTATTATTACCGTCTGGGAAATCGTGGTCGTACACCGGTTGTGACAACTGACGATTTCAATGAGGCCGACACGAAATCCTTCGTAAAAGGGCTCTGTGTTGGAGGAGGGGTGATGCTTGTTGCCGGTGGTCTTTTATGGTTTTCCTCTAAGGGCGATAAACGTTAGCTATTCCCCTCAGGCCAATGGTAAATATCCCTATGTTCCTTATTATAAATGGTCGCATACTCATGCGCCTCCTCATATGTGAGGCAATATTCACCATGTGATGAATGATTCGTAGATTTAGAGACCCAAGCAATACGGTACATATATTCCGCCATTCTCACTCAGATTTCAGAATCAAACCACGCAAGTGGTTTAGAATTCCAAAATTTGGTGGGGAAGTGTGTATCGGCTCCGATACGTGTTCTCACTACTTTGAAGCTTGTGTTAGCGACGTATTCAATTTTTAGTAAGGCGCAATAATAGAATGGAGTCGGTTCCAGAATTTGTCCCCAAATCTGTTAGAGAATTCATATATAAGGGAGTACAAATCCCAGATGCCCCAACAAAACCGGTAAAAAAAGAGGTAAAAGAGGTCGTTCTCAAGGCTGTCATGACGAACGACGAAATGACGGCACGTGAGGGTACATATTTTAACATTACAGAGGTAGACAAGGTCTACGATGAAAACATAGATGTATACCGATTGGACCCAGATACAGGTAAAAAGATGCTCTTGGCAAAATTCCGGAAAAACGTCATACCAAAGGAGCTGATTAAGCGTGGTTGGGAAGCTTTTTATCAGACTGCTGCGCCGAGTAGAAACCGCGGCGCTGCCGCCGGTCCAATCCGAGCAACTGGCGCCTACTGGAAAAAGAGAAAACCGACAGATATCAATCGGTGGTCTGCAAGAGAAGTGCTAAATGGTGTCGTCTCCAAAATGCGCGTCAATAACAATGTCTATAGCAGTGTTCTGGGGTATTTTGATAAGACGCCATTTATGGGTCTACCGTGCCGTCTGACATCATATACACAGAGATATTTCAGACAATTTCAACACGGGGTGCCGTTTATTCAAGAGCTAGATGAATGTTTTAAGACTCTAGTGCCCGACGCACACGCGAAACAGTTAGCGGCGGCGCGTCAAAAACCGATGTATGAAATAAACGGTACGGCATTTTCATCTGTCACTATTAATCGTAATTTTCAAACGGCCCTTCATAAAGACGCGGGTGATTTTCGTGAAGGATTCGGAAATCTGAGTGTGATTGAGCGGGGCGAGTATGATGGCGGTTGCACGCTTCTTCCACAATACGGAGTCGGGTTTAATGTCCGTACGGGTGACTTTTTGGCTATGGATGTCCACGAATGGCATTGTAATACGGAACTGACGGAGAGCGCCGAACAACGGGCGCGAAATAAGGCTTTACCGCGCATACACTTTGATGATGTTAAAACGGGTACTCTCGGTGCAGAGAAATCGTTCACACGTATTTCATTCGTTTGTTATTTACGTGAAAAATTGCGTCAGTGTGTTGATAAAGATACGCGTGCATATTATGCAAAAATCAACTTTGACCCGGTCAAGGGGACGCGGCGTAAGCGCCCAACGGGTGATAATCAGAATAAAAATGCGACACGCAAGAAGAAATGAGCGGACCTCATAATACAACTTTACAGAGATTAGCCTTTGCACCTGCCAAGGCTGCACCAGCCCGTATCCAGCCTGTCGCTGCCCTTGCCACCTCAAGTGCCCCAGATTCGGGATTTATAGGATTGATGCTGAAATATTCATTTTATACATCCGTATTTATACTAGTGATATTTCTACTTCTTGTCACAATCCATTTTACAGTCACTCCGATCTTCTCTTTTACGGTGGGTAATGGTATTATCACAATTCCAACCACACAAGACTATCAAACAGCATTTACGGCGGCCGTTGCTACAGTAGATGTAGCTGCAAATTTTATCAACCCCCTTTCGTGTGGGTTTACACTGATGTTTGACATTTTTCTTCAGGGGGATTTTAAAACGACGACGGCACCTAGGGTATTGACATATCGTAATTTAAGTCCACAAGATACTCCTAGAGATAATCCAAGCTTTACACCAAAGATTGATTTACTTACGTGGTTTCCAGATACAAATTTTATTGTCTGGATAGACCCAACCCTAAATGATTTATATGCGGCAGTGATTACACAAGCGCCTAGTGAGTCACCCGTTGTTGTAATGTCAAAACCTGTAAAAAATGTACCTATACGACAGCCATTTCGTGCTACTTTTACACTAACTCCAAATTTCATGGAAATCTATATAAATGGCCGACTAGAACAGACTGTATCAATTACGGGTGTTGTACTACAATGTGAACTCCCATTTTTTTCACCGATAAAAGTGTGTGATCAGAGTATCTTTATTGCAAATATGTTTTACTGGGGGCGTATATTATCGGCTGCTGAAATTCGCAGAAATGGTGCAAATACAAATTCATCTGTTTTTAATAATATAAAATGAACAGTACCCCGAGCCGCCTTATATCCGAGAGCAAGCTCTCGGATGTATCGGTTCCGATACATGTCCCGAGCCACTACATAAATTCAGAGTTTATCTAAAAGATAGATAGACTCTGAATAGATGAATCTTTTAATAATTATAGGTGTGATTATATTAATAGTATTTACAGCTGTCATATATTTTTTACCGAAGCTTGCTGAGAAAAAAATCAAAGCACAAGTGGTTGGACCAATTCTATTGAGCGACTCTAAAAATCTTTTGCAACCAGATAAGTCAGATTTTTATCTTAAGGCAGAAAAATCTACAGTGCAATTTTTCGTGTATTTAAGCCCCATGCAAAGAACAGCTACATCACATATATGTGGTGATGCACCGAATCAAGCGTCATGTAGTAATGGTCGCTTTCCAGTATGTGATTGTGAAGGCACAGATTGTTCTGTCTGTACACATGACGGGTACTACACACTCTTAAATATGTTTGGTATAGTCAAATTGGAATTGTCGTCATTACCTGATGCAAGCCGTCAATCACAGTCTACTGTACAACTTATTGTACGTACACAAACTTCTATAAACCCGGACGGCACCCCGGTTGACCCTACAGGAACGGGGAATCCAAAAAGTATAATTGAGACATTGCCATTACCTCCGATTACATATCAAAAATGGACAATGATCACGATTTCACGTGAAGGCCGACGATTTGATATATATTATAATAACAATCTCGTGGTTTCACATACAATGTTACATACTGTAACCACAACGGCATTTGATACACGTGGGCCAATGGCGGGTGATAAGAATTTGATTGGGCAATTAGGATTATTCAATATTATGCCTACTGTATCAAGCAGTACAAGCGTATCTACAAATTATGCAGCACAGTCGGATACGCGTGGTCGCCCATATTTACCAGTTATTGATGATAAGAGAGGTTTATTCCCTTCAACATCACCCTCCGGTTTCGGTCTACCATCTCTACCGAGTTTCTCTCTTTGTCCCAGTGGATCCTGTACGCGGACACCCACGGTCCGTCCAGCAAAACCTTGGCAAGATTGGGATTCAAATTATAGTTAAGTATAATTTAGAATGAACGCGCCCTATAGAGTGAATAATCCATCTCAGCTTCAAAAGTCAAGAACTGTGTGGCCCGGTCTATTTTACCTTATGCTGGTTGTGGTTGGTCTTGTATCCTTATATTATCTTTCCCGGTGGCTCTACGGTACGACCAATTTACAAAATACCGTAATAATTCCCGGACAGGTACCTGCAAATACAGCTCCATCTACTGTTGGCGCACCCCCCAAGATTTATGAAGGTGGTGAGTTGAGTATCAACTTCTGGGTCTATATCTCAAATTGGAAGGCTAATAATGGAAAGAGAAAGCACATTATAGAAATCTTTGGACAAAACTTTTCAACAATTCTTATAGGCCTCGGTGCATTCAAAAACACACTTCTTGTACGTGTACACACAATAGGTGGGGGTGGAAGTTCCAACCAGCAGGCGGTAGGCATTGATCCCATAGATGGCTTTCAGGATTTGCCCACTCGTAGCCCCGACACGTCTCTTCTTACTTCAGATGTTAGCAGATTATTTACACCACTCACAATTGATGATACTACTGCATGGGATACTGAAAGCCAGCCTCTATGTGATCTTCCCGAGATTGATCTTCAGCGCTGGGTCAATGTTTCAGTATCTCTTTCAGGCAGAAGTGTTGATGTATATTTGGATGGAAAACTGCAACGTTCGTGTGTCTTGGATAGCTACTTCAAGGTAGATAATTCAGGAGATTTACGTGCGAGAGTACTTCAATATGGTGGCTTTGACGGCTATATTTCAAACATGAATGCATACAATTATGCTCTTAACCCGGATCAAATATACCATCTTTTCATGAGTGGCCCCAATGGCGTTTCCACGGATCCTATATCATGGTTTAGAAACCTTTTTACTGGATAATTATCTGGACCAAAGTCTATAAATCTATATTTTTAACACTGTTAAATATAGATGTCTAGCACTGGAGCTATGGGATTTTTACAGGGACAAACCCCACCCGGTCAAATTGCACTTGGCGTTGTTTTAATACTAGTTTCATATATGTTTTTTGTATCTACACAAGCACTTGTTAACAATAGAAATAAATTAGCATCACGATATGTGCATTTGTTATCATATTCAGCATTAGCTTCCGACGGGCTTATAACAATATATCAGAATCCAGTTTTGCATCCTACGGAGGCAAAGACAATAGGTCTTTCCGAAAATGAACGTACCGGTATTGAGTTTGCATATTCATTCTATATGATGGTATATCCCGAAACAATTAATGGAAAAGAGGTTCTTCTTCATGCATTTCATAAGGGTTACCAGCTTGCATGGCCATTAATGGGACCAGGCGTGTTTATGTGTGGCAGTTCCAATACAATGCGTGTCGTTATGAATTCATACATGGATCCCTATAATTATGTGGATGTTCCAAATATTCCGATGAAGAAGTGGTTTCACGTAGTATTAAATTCATACAAGAACTCTTTAGAAATTCATTTGAACGGAAATATTGTGAATCGTATTGGATTTGATGATTCAATGCCGTATCAAAACTACGGCGATGTACACATCTTTAGTAATAATAATTATTGTGTAAATTTTCCCGCACCAATCCCGCCCTTTACTGTGGAAGGATGTATGACGGGATATCTGAGTAATTTAATATACACACGATATGCACTTTCATACAATGAAATTCAAAAGTTATATGTGCAAGGACCCTCTAAAAATCTCTTACAGAAGTCTAATAAGGATCTGACAAATGTGCCACCCTATTTAGCAGATAATTGGTGGACCGGTGGTACAGACTAAAGGTCTATAGGCTCAGCTGGACCGAATAAAGGTACCAGCCACCGAACTCTGGTTCCCCTTCTGCCCACTTAATCTCTTTTCATCTTGCTAAGATTAGACGAGACTATGACAGGTGGGGGTCTACTAGCTCTAGTACAATACGGAGCACAAAACGTTATTTTGAGTGGAAATCCTCAAATGAGTTATTTTTATAAGGTCTTTCGGCGATACACACACTTTTCTCAAGAAAACACAACCATTCCTTTGGATGGTCCGAATCAGCTGTTTTTTGATCAACCCATTCGTCTAAGAGCAAAGATTCCACGCGTGGCAGATTTACTATCCGACATCTATTTTTCTTTCCGAATCCCTGATATTTACAGTAAACATGTGGATCCAACTCTTCGCACATATGATTATGAATTCAAATGGGTTAAATATATCGGTGCAGCACTCATACAACGTGCCATCTTTTCCGTGGGTGGCCAGAAGATCCAAGAATTTGACGGTGCATATCTCTTTTCGCGAGCCCTTCTTGATTACGATCAAGACGCCTTTGATAAATGGAAGATACTTGTTGGACAAACTTCAGAGCTAACAGCCCCCGAAAAGGGTGTGTATGCCGGCGGAACACAAGGAGTCGGTTACCCGAATGTCTTTTTTGACAACTCCCGATCCGGCACTGCACAACAGAATCGTCCCAGCATTTTCGGCCAAGATATCCATGTCCCACTTTCATTCTGGTTTGCTGAGGCATTTTCACAGGCCCTACCTCTCATTGGAATTCAGTATCAAGAGTGCGAAGTCACACTGGATCTCAATCCCATTAATACCTTATATACAACTCTGGATGTTTCGGGCTATCGTGTAGCACCCGGATACAAAATGGCAGCACCTTTGGCGAATATTTTGAATAATTTACCAGAATATGCCAATTATAATGATATCAGTGGACAAATTCGGAATTTTCTGGTGGACTGGGGATATTCTCTGCCATCACTCCAAACATGGTTTCTTAATCCACGACTTCAATGTACATATGTCTATTTACCTGATGAAGAACGCCAGATTTTTGCATCAAAACATCTGTCATATCTAATGTATCAGGTAACACAATATCCCTTTCCCGGTCTATATACACGACAAATTCTAGATTTATATACACATAACCCAATTACACGTCTTCTCTTCTATATGACACGTTCCGATTCCGCCCAGCGAAATGATATCTTTAATATCAGCAATTGGTGCACATATCCGAGTCCTCCGTTTATCCCAACACCGGGTCTAGGTCCCGCAGATACTCAAACAAGTTCTTCAGGAATTCTCGCACCACAATCGCAAATTGATATGATTCGTAATTTACGAGTTCTAGTGAACGGCAATGAAATTCAGGAACAAAAACCGACTGACTATTTTACGAAGATTATACCTTTTCGGTATGTGAAAGGGTTATCACAGAGTTTATTACCTATATATGTCTTTAATTTAGGATCACCTACGACGCAACCAGCGGGCAGCATAAATGCATCTCGGATTCAGAATTTCCAGGTGGAAGTGGATGTCTGGCCTTTGCCACCTAATACGACATACACGTACGACCTGGTGATTTATGTGGAGAGTATTAACTTCTTTGATGTGGCCTCGGGTTCTGGGGCTCTAAAATATGCCCTATAATGTTAGTATGGACATTATAACGAATTTTTTCTCTTCAGCTCTGTATGACCCAGTCGCACAGGGATTAAAAGATGTCTATAATAATAATTTGGCGGGAAAAGTTTCACAGTTATCTGAGATGGTTACGGGTCCTATTAATACACGTATTTCGGAGCTAGAAAATACACCAGGTGTTTCTTCCAACACCGTGAAAGCATTAAAGGAATTAGGTAGCGGTGCATTAACGACTGCACAGAATCCGAGTACATCGCTATCAACCATTTCAGCAGCGATACCTACTATTCAAACAAGATTCAATATATTGAGTCAACAAGCAACAGCAGAAGCAACACAATGGAAACAAGATCAGACTAATAAGGCGGAGATGGATTTAAAACAACAAGAGGAAGATAAATCCTTTAATATTTATCGTCTAATGAATACTATTAAAACGGTGTTTATTCAATATATATTCTATTTTATTTTGCTCGCATTGGCTCTTTTTGGAGGGAGTTTGATGTCTAATAGGGCTATATTACGATCTTGGGGGTTCCGTCTATATTATTTTGTATATGGGACTTTACTATTTCCCTTATCATACTTTATCGCAGTTAAAGAATATTATATGGGTGATAAAAACCTGCCCAAATTTTTCGCCATTTTGGCGCCACTCGTTAATAAGAAAAACCACATGTTAGTTACGAATGTACTATTTTTCCCTTTTACATATAACCATCCTGACGATATAGAGGAAGCGGAGGCCAGAAAAAGAGGTGCACTTGCACATTCTGCGGTTGTTTCTTCGGATACCCCTGATACCCCCACATAAAAATTCTTGCACAAGTCATATAGATAAATGGAAACGTTTCCATTTGTGAGTGTGATTACACCTACATACAATCGTCGTCGTTTCATTCCACATCTGATCGCATGTTATAAACATCAGACATATCCAAAAGATCGGATGGAATGGATTATCCTAGATGATGGAGATGATAAAGTGGCCGATCTATTTGCGGCGGCAGCAGAGACGATCCCCAATATCCGATATATTGCCGAACCTGAAAAACAGCTGATTGGGAAAAAACGCAATCGTCTGAATGCTGAATCCAAGGGTGATATCGTAGTTGCCATGGATGATGACGACTATTATCCTCCAGAACGAATATCATTTGCAGTACAGAGTTTCCGAAAACATCCGAAATACGAGTTGGCAGGTGCCTCGGAAATCTACATGTACTATTCCGATATTCAGGTAATTTATAAACTCGGTCCCTACAATCAGAAACACGCAACAAATGGGACTATGGCTTGGCGGCGTTCGTATGCACTTACACACAGATATGACGAGACTGTCACACATGCAGAAGAACGGTCGTTTCTGGAGAACTATATACATCCTATGCTCCAACTAGACCCTATGAAGGTTATGCTCGTTATGAGTCATTCTGAAAATACGTTTGATAAGAAGAAGTTGCGGGATATACCGAGTCCGGTTGTCAAAAAAACCGACATGAAACTTAAGGCGTTTATCAAGGAAAAGGCTCTGCGGGATTTTTTTGTTAGCGCTTAGCCAGCTTCGGGCCTAAACTTACCCCCTCTTACTCAAAGAGAAATGGCAGCAACCAACTCCCAAAGATTAGCTATCACAAACATAGATAACGTCTACAAAAACTCACTACTAGCTACATCACCTATATGTACAGTACCAGAAGGACTTCTCAAAGTTCCCTTACGACTCCATCAACAAACGGTGATTGCTGCCATGGAACAGCGGGAACGTGCCTTGACTTCCGGCTACGACATTAGTGGAGAACAACTGTTTGCAAGATATGGAATTCTCGCCGATTCGGTCGGTGTCGGCAAATCTCTGATGGTTCTCGGTCACATTGCACGCTGTAAAGATAATGAATATATCAAGTCCTATACGACTATTCGTTCGTCCTCCAGCGATACTTTTTCAGAGTCAAAGAAGACATTTTCTCTTATCAAAAAAAACCATTCGGGAAGGAACGAGGCACAGTCACTCATTCTAGTCCCTCATACTCTTTTCAGACAATGGTCCGATTATATTAAAAATCAGACAAATCTGACGGCATTTTTTATTGATAAGAACAATCTTTTTGAACGCGAAGATTTTAAAGAGCGTCTAATGAAATCCGATGTGGTTCTCGTCGCGAATACGATGTATAAACGTCTTAATCCGTATTTAGTAGAGAACAATATTAAATGGCGCCGAGTCTATATTGATGAGGCAGATACTATTCATTTAGTATCAAGTACATCTATGCCGACGGCGCGTTTTTATTGGCTTATTACAGCATCATGGATGAATGTTCTGTTCGGTAATTTTTCCTTCTATATAAATCGTTCATTTTTGGAGACGACTATTTATTCGGAAAATTCGCAATTTCACGCAGGTGTCAAAGCATATTTTAACACGATTGTGAATTCCAGCCGTCCCTATTATTATACGAATTACTCACTTCGTTCAGCATCATTTTTTCGGGATATTCTTGGAACGATGCATTCTCTTATGAGCCATCTTATTTTGCGTTGTGACGACGATTTTATTCGCGATTCTATATCGCTTCCTCAACTCATCAGGCATAACATTTTGTGTCATGCACCGACGAGTTATAATATTGTGAATGGTCTTATTTCACAGGAGGTGCGGAATCTTCTTCATGCGGGTGATACGACGGCGGCGATGGAGGCGCTGGGTGTGAAGGGCGAGGATTCCATGACACTTGTTCAGGCGGTGACGAGGAATCGCATGAAGGAGTTGGATCGTCTGAAGAAGACATACGATTTCAAGTCCACAATGGAATATTCCAGCGCATCGGCAAAAGAGGCGGCTCTCAAAAACTTGACGGAGAAGATCAAGGAGATTGAAGAACAGGTAGCAGATATTCAGAAGAGAATTGAGAATTATAAGACGGAGGTGTGTCCCATTTGTTATGATGAGCCAAGCAATGCGCTTCTGACTCCGTGTTGTACACACATTTTCTGTGCGGTGTGTATTTTTGCCAGTTTGCAGAGGAATATGACGTGTCCTATGTGCCGTGCGGCGATGCCACCTGCTTCTTTGAAGAAGATTATGCTGGAGCCGGCCGCCGCCGCGCCTGCGCCAGAAGAACCACAGCCAGAAAAGAAGATTGATGCACTTCTTCGGATTATGAAAGATAATCCTGAGGGGCGATTTCTCATTTTTAGTCGTTATGACAATCCTTTTGATGAGATTGAGGGACAAGTGGCGGAAATGAATATTCAGGTGAAGCAGCTCAAGGGAAATAAGGATGTGATTAATTCTACGTTGAAACAGTTTGCTGCGGGGAAGATTCAATGTCTCTTACTAAATGCTCATTATGCTGGGGCCGGTCTGAATATTACCGCAGCGACTCATGTGATTCTTACACATGCTATGACGTTGGAGGAGGAGAAGCAGATTCTGGGGCGGGCGTATCGTCTTGGACGTACGACACCGTTGAATTATTATAAGTTGTTGCATGAGGGTGAAGTGTCGGCTTAGCAGCCTCCACTATGGCTCGCTTCGCTCGCCGAAACTTCGGCTTAGCAGCCTCACTTACGTCTCACTGGTGTTCTCCGAGGCATCTTCTTAGCAGAAGAAACCAGGGCTCGTGAGCTACGCCCACTCACCGAAGTATCCGCCTAGGCAGATACTAGGACCTCTCATGGGCTGTGCATAAATCTCGCATTCTATATAGTATGAAAAATCCCAAATGCCTTTTCCCATTCGCCCCGAAAGGCAAACTTTCAGGTGTATCAGTAATCTTGCATCTAGCAGTCTATGCTTCTATAGCCTGGATTATATTACAACTAACCCGGCAAAAAGTGGTTGATGGTTTTCAAGTTGCGATTCCAGTTCCGATTCAGAGAGCGATATCAGAATTACCTGATCCAGTAACATTAACATCATCATTTAATAACACTAAAGTATATGCAGTTGGTGATTTAGTTAGTTATAATAGCAATTATTATGTGTTAAATACTACTACTGTGAGTGGGACCCTACCACCTAATACATTATATTGGAGTTTAATATTTTTAGTATCTCCAAATTCAATAAATCCAAATACAATATCAGATTATAATAAACTAATTTCATATAACCTCGGTAATATTGTTATACAGAATACCTCCTATTATAGATTACGTGTTAAAAACTTCGGTGCCTTTTCCGAAAATGACATACCAAAAGATCTAGTTTATATGCCTATTTATTGGATGCCATTAACTTCTCTATATACAACAGTAATAGGGCCCTACGACCCAACTATGATATATAATACAGGTGACGTTGTTTCATATAATAATTTTTATTATTACAGTTATAATAGTCGTACTGGTTTGGCGGCTGGTTCGGCGCTTATAGATCTAACTAAGTGGACAAAAGTGCCACAAGGGTCCGTTGGTACACCCGGTCCAGCAGGTCCAGCAGGTCCAGCAGGTCCAGGAGGTCCAGCAGGTCCAGCAGGTCCAGCAGGTCCAGCAGGTCTAACAGGTCCAGCAGGTCCAGCAGGTCTAAGAGGTCTAACAGGTCTAACAGGTCCAGGAGGTCCAGCAGGTCCAGAAGGTCCAGCAGGTCTAAGAGGTCTAACAGGTCTAACAGGTCCAGGAGGTCCAGCAGGTCCAGAAGGTCCACAAGGGATAATAGGTCCAGCAGGTCCACAAGGGATAATAGGTCCAGCAGGTCCAGAAGGTACAGCAGGTCCAGAAGGTACAGCAGGTCCAGCAGGTCAACAAGGAGAACGAGGGTATAAAGGGGACGCTGGAAGAGATGGTTCCATGATAAATGCAGCAACACTAGTAGATACATTAAAGTCAGCAAGTCCAGAAGATCTATCAAAGGTGGCAAGTGTATTAGCTCCAGCAATTCCATCACCTTCAACAGCAGGATGGAGTGGTGCAGCAAACTATACAAAGTCATCTTGTTCAATACAATAATATATCATATGTCTAATAGTATGAAACTTGAGAAGTTTCTTTTTCCATTTGCTCCTAAAAATAAAGTTTCAGGTATTGCAATCGCATTGCATTTAGCGGTGTATTTTGCAATTGCTTGGATTATATTACAATTAACCCGGAGAAAAGTTGAAAACTTTCAGATAAAACCAAATATGTATTATTATGCAGTATATCCGCCAGTAGATGCAAATGGGGCGGCTCTAAATCCAGAATATAGGGAAGATGTACCAATTCCAGATGGTTATTATATATCAAATCTTATTATTATATCTAGTGGGGGAAATAGTCCTCCACTAAATGCCATACAAAATAATTGGTGGGGTGCGGTCGCGTCCGGATCAGGTGGAGTAACTATATATGATTTACATGATAATAAAAATATGTTCACAAGCCCTGTTTCTGTAATAATAACTCAAAATGATTTTCCTAATATGTCTAATATGAGTTTTGGTAATTATAAAAGTACACCTGGTAATATAAGAATTGGGATAGAAATTAATATTGAAAATGGGCATAATGCTATAATTGATATAGAGATTAGGGATACATTTGGTGATGGTGCTGATAATCCAGGAAGTGGTGACGTTCGTGCTAATCGCAATGGTATTTCTAATATTTCTGGATCTAGTTCTGGTTCAGCTGGTGGGGAAATGGGAAAGAGTGGTGTATTATATACCCCACTACTTGTTGGTACTAGTTTATTATACGAAGACCAAACGGTGATTAGTGGATCGGGTTTTGGTGCAGGGGGTGGTGGCAAGAGTATCAGTGGAATCTATCGTGGGGGTAGTGGCTGGATACCAACGCCAGGTGAAAGTACCAAAGATAATACAACAATTTCGGGGGCACTCGCAGCTCAAGGTATTAATATACCATATACTACTGATAGTGGTACTCTAGGTAAATCTGGTATTGTTATATTTGAATTTACGAAGCTAATCCCTGATATAGATACGGGGCTAGATACTGTACCAGATATGAAGACTGTAATAGATGCTGTACCAGATATGCCGACTGTAATAGATGCTGTACCAGATATGCCGACTGTAATAGATGCTGTACCAGATATGCCGACTGTAATAGATGCTGTACCAGATATAAATATGGGGGTAAGAAAACAGATATACCCTATTCAGACCATACCAACTACAGGACTAGGTATTAGTGGTTCTAGTATAGGAGGCCTCAGGAATTATAATGTAAGCCCAACATATTCTGAATCAAACATTACTCTATATATGACATTAGGAGGTATTGGAGTTATAGGTGTTATTGCAGCATACGTATATTATTTTAATAGTGTATATGCTATACAATCTATTTCTGTAAGACCTAAAATATCATAAAGGTGGTATAGAAATTTAGAGGTTTATAGTAGTATGAAAATATCCAAATGCCTTTTCCCATTTGCCCCGAAAGGCAAACTTTCTGCCACGACAGTTGCCCTACATTTGGCAGTCTACGGTGCGTTAATTTGGAGCGTTCTACAATTAACACGAAGAAGAGTTGAAAACTTTCAGACAACACCTGATAAATATTATTATGCAGTATATCCAAAAGATAGAAATATGGATTATACTGAATCTGTAAAAATTCCAGATGGATATTATGTATCAAATGTGATTGCGGTGGGTTCGGGAGGGTCGGTGTTCAATGGGTATAAAGGAAAAAGTGTTTTTGGTGGTTCGTTTGAGATGGGTTCAGGTGGATCTGGCCAAGTAGTCATTATTAAAAATCCATCCATAGTGGCAGAGGCTACTGTAAAAATAACTCAAAACTCTCAAACTACACATGGTAATACAAAAGTCATATATAATGTACGTGATGGAAATGTAACTACTACAGCAGATAATGGATATGAAGGTACTTCCACTCAAGTAGCTGGTGATGGTGGTGGTAATCCAGGTAGTGGTTTATTAGGTGATGGAGTAGTGCGTAACGGAGCGTGTGATAATAATGGTGGATCTAGTGGCGCTTCTGGTGTGAGATTTGCTACTGGCAGCGATGCGTACACGGGAGGAACATTATGTAAAAATATGTTATTTGGAAAAGCTGCCACGCGCGAAAGCGGAGAGTTATTTTATAATGGCTCTTTTGGTGGTGGCGGAGTTTATGGTACGAATGATGCAGGTGGTTGGATACCAACTCCAGGTGAAACTACTGTAGATAATACAACAATTTCTGGTGCACTCCTAGCTCAAGGTATTTCCATTCCGCCAAAACATGGTTATACTGATAGACTGGGTAACCCAGGGATTGTTATATTTGAATATACTAAAATACCCCCTCCTAATACAGATGGAACAGGGGTATCACCAGTCCCTAAAGTGACTACAGAACAAACTAATTACACACCCCTTTATATAGGTGGTGGTGTTTTATTGTTAATTATAGGAATCATGGTATTCACATCAAAAAGGGATACAAGTTTACCCCCACCCCCGAGCCCACGTAGACCTTTAAGAGGAAGAGTTCCGGTTTGAGAATATAATCTATAAGAGGAAGAGTTCCGGTTTGAGAATATAATCTATAAGAGGAAGAGTTCCGGTTTGAGAATATAATCTATAAGTTAGATAGTATGAAAATTCCTAAGTTTCTTTTTCCATTTGCAGCAAAAGGCAAACTTTCAAGCATTATGATTCTCCTTCATTTGGCAGTTTATTTTGCCATAGCCTGGATTATATTACAACTAACCAAGGCAAGATGTGTTGAACATTTTGTTATAAATTCTGAATATGATAGTTTAACCATGAAAGCGCAGACTAGCCATAGTGATATTTTTAGTTTTTTCTACGGTCTTATTACAGAGTTTAATAGAAAAGATTTAAAACAATTACAATTAGATAGTAGTTATGAAATGTATAAGAATAACTATGCTCTATGTACATGGTATACAAATAAAATTTTTAGTATATATATAAATGGGGTATGTGAGAAGTATATAAATACAAAGTTGGTATTCTATCCTGTTAATATAAGTACAGGTATTATAAGTCAAGAACCACTTGATATAACTAGTTTAGGACTATTTGAAGTGACTCAGCCACAAATGACTAATAGATCAATTACAGGTATATCAGAATGTGCATCCATTCCTACAGTAGGGTTTTATTTAACAGCTAAAGAATATTCAGTTACATTTAAAACTTCAACCCGTGTTCTAATATACAGCGATGCATATATTCCAGAGATTGGATCAACTTATACAAATATATGGATAGATACTATAGTAACTTCTTCTGATAATATACCAGTCGTAGCTGCAAATATATATGATACTACTAAATCCTTTTATGATCCTCCTACAGATGCACCAATACTCTCTGGAAAAAATACATCTCCAGTTATACCTATATTACCTAAGATATCTCTTACAGGTCCTAATAATATTATAAATGCACCATCTATGTTTGGAGATGTACAGGCTAAAATGCCGGCGATTGGAGATGTGCCGGCGATTGGAGATATACAACCTAAAATGCCTGATGATAGCATTAATTTATATAGAGGGCCACAAGGGGACAAAGGGGACACAGGTCCACAAGGTATACAAGGGGACACAGGTCCACAAGGTATACAAGGGGACACAGGTCCACAAGGTATACAAGGAGAACGAGGGTATAGAGGGGACACAGGGGAAACAGGTTCACAAGGAGAACGAGGGTATAGAGGATACACAGGGGAAACAGGTTCACAAGGAGAACGAGGGTACACAGGGGACACAGGTCAACAAGGAGAACGAGGGTACACAGGGGATACAGGTCAACAAGGAGAACGAGGGTACCCGGGGGAACCAGGTCAATCAGGAGAACGAGGGTATAAAGGGGACAAAGGGGACACAGGGGATACTGGAAGAGATGGTTCCATGATAAATGCAGCAACACTAGTAGATACATTAAAGTCAGCAAGTCCAGAAGATCTATCAAAGGTGGCAAGTGTATTAGCTCCAGCAATTCCATTACCTTCAACAGCAGGGTGGAGTGGTGCAGCAAACTATGCAACATCATCTTGTTCAATACAATAATATATCATATATCTAATAGTATGAAACTTGATAAGTTTCTTTTTCCATTTGCTCCTAAAAATAAAGTTTCCGGTATTGCAATCGCATTGCATTTAGCAGTATACTCAGCAATTGCTTGGATTATACTCCAATTAACCCGGACAAAAGTTGAAAACTTTCAGATAACAACCTTACAACTAATTAAATATTATTATGCAGTATATTCAAAAAGTGGAACTACATATAGTGAAGTTGTACCAATTCCTGTAGGTTATTCTCTATCTCTTATTATTGCGGTAGGTTCTGGAGGGAATATACCTAGTGGTATTGGTTCAGGTGGATCCGGTCAGGTAAAGGTTATTACAGATTCAAAAGTCTTAGCAGCATTAACAAGTCCACTTATTGTAACAATTACTCCAAATTCTGGAACTACACACGGTAATACAAAAGTTGGAACAACCATTGTGGCAGATAATGGATATGATGGTACTGCCACTCAAATGGCAGGTGATGGTGGTAATAATCCTGGGAGTGGTATATTTTCAAGAGGTACATCTCGTAATGGTGTATGTGATGGTGCAGGTGGGTCTAGTGGTGCTGCTGGTAATGATAATACTGGTACTTTTGCTGGGACTTTATGTGCAAATATGCTTTATGGACAAGCTGGTGGGATTACTATTACTGAAAGATCTGATATCCCTGGGTTTGGTAGTGGTGCTACCTGGGGGCAGAAGGGTGCAGGCGGCTGGTTACCAGTTGGTAGTGTTACCAATGATAATGCAGGTATTTATGCAGCACTTACTAGTCAAGGTATTTCTGTACCAGCTGTTACCGGAACAAATGCTACAACAGGCATTGTTATATTTCAATTTACTCAAAATCCTCCAGCTGGAGCAACAGGTCTACGAGGTCCCACCGGTCTACAAGGACCAGATGGTAAACAAGGACCAGATGGTAAACAAGGAATAGATGGAGCACAAGGACCACGAGGTCAAGATGGTAAACAAGGAATAGAGGGTAATAAGGGTGTGCTTGGTGATAAAGGGGCAGATGGGGAAAAGGGGCTCAGGGGTGACAAAGGAGAAACTGGGGATAAAGGGGCTAGGGGTGAAAAGGGGTTTTTGGGTGATAAAGGACTACGAGGTGATAAAGGAGCTGCGGGTGACAAAGGAATCCGGGGCGACATAGGACCCCCAGGTGCAGTAGGAGGGGTAAGTCCTGTAGCTACCACAAGCAAGTCGTGGTGGTAGCTCTGAACCAGATTGTATCATACTATAAATATCTTACTAGATATAGTATGAAACTTCCTAAGTTTCTTTTTCCATTTACTCCTAAAAATAAACATTCCGGTATTGCAATTGCAATGCATTTAGCAGTGTACAGTGCGTTAATTTGGGCCGTTCTACAATTAACACGAACAAAAGTTGAATGCTTTCAGACATATCCAACTAAAATTTATTACGCAGTATATCCAACAAGCCAGCCGTATACTAAAATAGTAAATATTGCTCCAGGTTATACTATATCAAATGTGATTGTAGTAGGGTCTGGTGGGGATTCCGCCATCTACACCAACGGCGTGTGGGACGCTGGTTTTGGTGGAGGTTCTGGTCAAGTAGTTGTAGCTAAGAATCCATTTTTATTAACAAACCCGATTACCGTAACAATTACTACGAATAGTGGTACTACAGTTGGTAGTACAACAGTTGGGGAAGGTGAATCGTTAATTATAGCATTAAATGGACAAACTGCCACATCTAGTGTATTATATGGTGATGGAGGTAATTATCCTGGCAGTGGTATTACAGCTAATACAAATGGTATTAGTGATGGTAAAGGAGGTTCTAGTGGTGCACCTGGTGGTAATTCTGATAATGGTGGTAATCAAATAGCACAAGTAGCATTTGGTGCACCTGCACCTAAAACAATAAATTATAATACTGGAGGTGGATTTGGAGCTGGCGGGGGCAATAATTATGTGGGTGCCCCTGGTTGGATACCAACTCCTGGTGAAAGTACTGTAGATAATACAACAATTTCTGGTGCTCTCGCAGCTCAAGGTATTACTGTACCAACTCAAAATATTCAATGGTGGGGCAAACCAGGCATTGTTATATTTGAATTAACCTTAACAGGTCCAAAAGGTCCACGAGGTGATAAAGGTGATAAGGGGGATACGGGTAAAATAGGGGCAGAAGGTGATAAAGGGCCAGAAGGTGATAAAGGGCCAGAAGGTAATAAAGGTGCAGAAGGTGATAAAGGTCCTAGAGGTGACATGGGTCCAGAAGGTCCAGCAGGGGTAAGTGCTCCAGCTGCTCCAACTAAGTCGTGGTGGCAGTTATGGTAAAATATATGATAGATATAGTATGAAACTTGAGAAGTTTCTTTTTCCATTTGCTTCTAAAAAAAAGGTTTCCGGTATTGCAATCGCATTGCATTTGGCGGTTTATAGTGCGTTTATTTGGATTATACTGCAATTAACAAGAACAAGGATTGAATATTTTCAAACAGGTCTAGCAGGTCCACAAGGTCCAGCGGGTCCACAAGGTCTAGCAGGTCCACAAGGTCCAGCGGGTCCACAAGGTCCAATAGGTTCACAAGGTGAAAAAGGTGATACAGGTCCACAAGGTATACAAGGTCCACTTGCTATGGTAATAGGTCCACAAGGTCCAGCGGGTACACAAGGTCCAGCGGGTCCAATAGGTCTAGAGGGCCCACAAGGTCCTATTGGTCAAATAGGTCCAGCAGGGGGAAAAGGGCCACAAGGTGATACAGGTCTCACTGGCAATAAAGGACTACCGGGTGATAGAGGTCCAATGGGCCCACAAGGTCTAATAGGTGAAATGGGCCCAACAGGTAATAAAGGACCACAGGGTGATATAGGTCTCACTGGTAAGAAAGGATCACCAGGTGATCCAGGTATCACTGGCGATAAAGGACCGCAAGGCGATACAGGCGAAACAGGTGCAACAGGTGCAACAGGTGCAACAGGTGCAACAGGTGCAACAGGACGACAAGGTCTAGTAGGTTTACCAGGTCCACCAGGTCCAGTAGGAGGGATAAGTCCTCCAGCTAGTAAAACTACGTCGTGGTGGTAGATCTTGTATCATATATCTTAATAGATATAGTATGAAACTTCCTAAGTTTCTCTTTCCATTTGCTCCTAAAAAGAAACTTTCCGGTATTACGATATTATTGCATTTGGCTGTTTACTTTGCAATTATTTGGATTATACTACAATTAACCCGAACAAGAGTTGAATGTTTTCAGGGAATGCCACCTACGACTTATTATTATGCAGTACATCCAGGCACAAATACTAACTATGCTAGCAATGTAACAGTCCCGCAAGGTTATATGGTTTCTGCAGTTATTGCAGTAGGTTCTGGAGGGGGGTACTCGGGGTGGGTGGGTGGGGGTGGATCGGGTCAAGTAAAGATTGTTAAAAATCTAGCCTTAACTGGTTCTGTTTCTGTAACAATAACTCAAAACACTCGTACTACACATGGTAATACAAAAGTAATAGCAGGTGCTATGCAAATTATAGCTGATAATGGATATAATTCTACTCTGAATCAATTAGCAGGTGATGGTGGTAATAATCCAGGTAGTGGAACTCTTGAAGGCTATAATAAGAATAATATGTGTGATGGTAATGGTGGATCTCGTGGTGGAGCAGGCCACTATAAATGGTCATCGGACTCAGACTATAGACCACCTAATGAATACTTATGTGCAAATATGGCGTATGGACAAAGCCTTGGAAAGAATACAAACGATCTTGGGTTTGGTAGTGGCAGCGATTATCTCGCCAAAGTAATTGCGCGGGGTTGGGTACCAAATCCTGATGAAAGTACTGTAGATAATACAACTATTTCTGGTGCACTTAAAATGAATGGTATTGTTATACCATATAGAGATAGTGATAGTGATTGGAAGAATTATGGTTATATGGATTATTGGGATTATGGTAGTCCAGGTATTGTTATACTTGAATATACAATATTAGGTCCAGTAGGTCCAGTAGGTCCAAGAGGTCCACAAGGTCCACAAGGTCCAATAGGTATCAGAGGAGTAGTACAAGGTCCACAAGGTCCAAAAGGTCCAGTAGGTGCACAAGGTCCACAAGGTCCAGCAAGTATGAGTCTACCAGGTCCACAAGGTCTACAAGGTCCACGAGGTCCACAAGGTCCACGAGGTCCACAAAGTCCACTACCAGGTACACAAGGTCCAATAGGTATCAGAGGAGTACAAGGTGAAAAAGGTCAATTAGGTGCACAAGGTCCAGAAGGTGAAAAAGGTCCACAAGGTCCAGCAAGTATGAGTCTACCAGGTCCAACAGGTAATAAGGGTCCAACAGGTAACAAGGGTTTTACGGGTGGTGAAGGAGATGTGGGTAATAAAGGGGCTACGGGTAATAAAGGGGTCATGGGTGACAAAGGGTCACGAGGTGCAATTGGAAAACAAGGTGCAACTGGAAGACAAGGTGCAATAGGAAAAGAAGGCCCACAAGGCCCACAAGGCCCACAAGGCCCACAAGGCCCACAAGGCCCAGCACTTCCTGTAAGTGTTCCAACCAAGTCGTGGTGGCCGTTTTAGTAAATATATTATAGATATAGTATGAAACTTCCTAAGTTTCTTTTCCATTTGCTGCTAAAAAGAAACTTTCCAGTATTACGATAGCTATAGATTTAGCTGTTTATACTGCGTTAATTTGGATTATATTGCAATTAGTACTACTTATAACGAATTATACAAATGCACTAACGAAATAGACTCATATCGCCGAACCTTATCTGGTCGTAGAACACCCTTCTCAATCTCCATCTGTGCATAACTAGGAGCCAGACGAACAGGGACCTGATATTTCTCGCTCAAGTCACATAAAAGTTTCCACGCATTGAACATAGCCGACTGTTTCGTCAGAACCGGTGTATAACGAAATTCATCTATAGTAAGTTGTTTAGAGCGACTTGTTAGAGGTGCCTCAGAACATAGTCGCATATTAATAATCTTGAGTTTCAGCTTCAGACTCACTGGAAGAATATTCCAACATTGATAAAAGAAGGCCCAGAAATCGCCCTCGTCACTCGTTTTATAGGATGAAAACAGCGACTTATACAAGTTCCAAGCGGCATTCGTATTGCCGAGACTGGATTCCACACGCTCGGGTATATTTTCAAGACTAATAAGACTTGAAAGATTCCCCTCATTGTTCTCAATATCAAACTCCATCATAGGATCCCAGTCATTCCACAGAGTCCACCAGGCGACTTCCATGACTCCTTCGGGAATGTCCATATTTACCACTTCCTCCTTTTCAAGACCTGCAATCTGGCGTTGAAGAGATCGGAGATCTCCTTGGAATGATACGGGTGGTTCTTGCCCGAGCCAGCCTTTCAGAATATCATGTTTGACTGCGTGTACTTGGAAAGTCAGACAAATCTTGGAAATTTGTTGAAGTGTTCGGCTGTCCAACGTATTGGAAATCAGAATTAGAGGTCTCCCCGTTAAGGCCGCTGGACTCTTCAGATAAATGAGTAATTCTTGAAGACCACCTTTTTCGCCATTGCTGAGACCGTCAATTTCATCTAGAAGAATACCAATACCACCTTTTTCGCCGGTACGGATCATTTCCAGAATCCCTCCTTCACGCAAAAGAGGAAGAATCGTTTTCCGAAAGGATGTGCCAGAACGGGTATGACTCGCATTGAATTCAATGACTTTGCATTTTATATCTTGAAAGACGCGATACGCGAGTGTGGTTTTTCCAACACCGGGCTCACCAATCAGAAGAACAGCCGGCTCGGGAGTACGTGTTCTTAGCCAGATTTGTAGCCGTTTCTCTATTTCGGGATGTAAACAAACAGTATCCTCAACCATTTAATGGTACTGATATTGTTTGTTTTATGCGGGGACTCAGACTTTGCTCTGAATATATCCCGTGCCGTAGACTTAATTCTGCGTATAAGGATAGGGTGGTTCTCCACCCAAACAAACACTTCCATCGTAGACTCCCTCCCAAGTGAGTATCATCTCCTTAGTTTGTTTACAGAGGGCCGCTGCCCGTGCCGTACTATTTGTATTATTTGCCATAAGATCAAATACGGTTTTTGGATCACTTTTGGTTCCGTCATTTTGTTGAATACCGCCATTGGGTGCTACACCGAGAGTATCCACACAGACTGCATTACCACCAATGGTTGTTAGTGACAAAAAGTCGGGGCATACATTGATTATCGGAGGCCATGATCCCACACTAGATTCAATCAACGTCCCATCACTTCGGAACCATTTCAAACCAAAGATAACTGTCAGAGAGAGAAATCCACCGAAGAAAATGAATGTCGTCAGATGACGTCCAGTTAAATAGATATAGTAGGAACTACCAATAATAACTGTGGAAGATAGAAATATGAATAATAGAAACAAGAAGTCCATTCTAATGCAAATATGAGTTTTTTATTTTTTGAGATTTTTGTGGGGGTATCTCATTCATGTATCGGAACCGATACACCGCGTGGTTTGGAATTCCGAAATATGAATTTAGCGCTAGAAAACCGCCAAAGGCGGTTTATACGACACTAATATACGATCTGCTTTGGCGGCCGAAAGACTGCTTCGCTGGGATATTAACGCCCGAACTGTGCCACAGGCGCTGCTGCTCCGCCAGTAATCCCCAGATTAATATAGCCCGTCAGATAATCAGCCTTATCAGACGTATTCACGTCACCACCCACACCAAAGGTGCTACCAGTACCTCCCTGTCTAGAAACGACCTGAATCTTTCGGAAGGTTTGGCCTTCAACCACAACTGTCTTACCTGCATCTTTAAGAAGGCAACCGAGGGTACTAATCGTACTAGTGGCGGGAGAACCAGAACTTGCCCATACCGCCGAAGTGAGACTACCAGTATTAGAGTCATAAGCGCTGACCTTACCAATTAAAGATGCTAGAGTAATGTAATAACCACCATCAGTAGACACCTGACGGGAAGAACGGAGAAGAGAGGTCATTATAATCCCGACTTAGAAAAAAATTACCAGCGGTAATCAGAACATGTATTCAGGCGGTGATGATGACCAGCAAAACGGTCGTGTAAATTTCAGTCGCAAACTCCTTTCTGCCGGTGGGGGTGCTGGTGACGTACCCGGATTTCAAACACATACAGAAGCCGAGGAGAGTTTTAAAAACGACATGCTCCGGGGGAATTGGGAAGCGACACCTCTTTCAACTGCCTTCTTTTCCCGGGACAATATTGAAACCATCCAAAATTCTATTCGCAAAGAAGTATTTGAACGCAGCCAACCGAAAGGTTACGTTATTGATAAACAGTCCGTGGATGATCTCAAAATTATCATGCGTGCCATGTATTATCAATACGCCCGGAACTTGCCAGATGATATTGCTGGACAAATCGCAGATCTCAATCATAAAGTCGTAGAATGGAGTGCCCCACACATCCTGAGTGCAGTGGACCACTACTTTTACTATATTAACGACATCAGCCATATGCCGGTCCCTCTTGCACAGCCAAAGAGTCTCAGCAGTGCCGGAACTCGCAGTATGCCAATGCAGCCTTTTATGTAACCGGATACCAGATGATCCGCTTTGCTCAAGCCGATGGCTATAAAAAACCCACTGAAGATCGTGTTCTTATACAAACTCTAAAAAATGGCAATACACTCTTGGCAGTCTTTGACGGCCACGGAGGTCATCAAGTGGCCGAAATCTCTAAAAATGTCTTTACAGATTTGACAAATGATCCGGCATTTGATATGGGCTCTTTAAAGGAACATCTATCACATCTGGATATACGTCTCCGCAAATACAAAAATATAGGGTCCACCGTATCTATAGCCATTATCACATCTACGCATGTGGTCGGAGCCTATCTCGGTGATTCTCCTATTCTCATGTTCACACCCGAAGGACGTATTCTCCATAGCACAAAAGATCATCATCCGATGAATCCAGATGAAAAAGCCCGTGTTGAATCCATGGGTGGTATTATTACACAACACGGTGGTGATGTGCCCCGTATAGGCGGCATTCTAGCACTCTCGCGAGCTCTTGGAGATCACGGACTCAAACCGGCCGTATCTGCCGATCCGGACCTCTTTTCCTGGAAGCGACCTTCCCGGGGCTTCTTGGCCATTGCAAGCGATGGCATGCTAGAAACCCCCGCAGGTAAGACTCGGTCAAGGGGGGCCCTGGCCCGTTTAATTATTGACGGGGGTGGTGACGTTGGTGCAATAGTTGCTGAGCAGGAACGAGTCATGAATTTTAATGGTGACAATCTCTCACTTATTTTGGCGGACGTTTCAGTGGGGGGACGCCCCCGCAGAGCCTAGGCCTTTTTCACAACTATCTTTCCTCCACGTACCTTCTTGACCGCCTTTCCGGCCACTGACACTTTCTGTTCAAGTTTCTTTTCTCGCGTCGTGCGCATATCATCCCACGCCACGAGGAACGCCTCCAAATCACGCAACCACATCTGAGTAGTGCTCATCATACGTAGACGTAAGAGTGCCGCACGGGCCTCCATAACAAGCCGTTTTGCATCTTCAATCGCCGCCGCCTTTACACGGTCAATACGAATCCGCAGCAAGTATTCATACGAATCCACCACATCCGGCTGCGCCGGATCACTCAGAGGTGGCAACGAATGCGTCTTCAAACACGCGACGATCGCCTCGTCAGTCGCACGCCGGAGCTCAATCGTTCCATCCAGAACGCCCTGGAGGAAACGTGCCTTGGCATCCGCCTCCACTGCATCACGCTCCAACCGCGCCATCTCATTCGCCTTCCGCTCTTCATATTTTGCAAGTCGCACTCCATAATACTCCTCCATCATGTCCCCGACACATTTGTAGTTAGTAATCGCCATATTCTTGTTGAAACACACCATATTGGACGTACGCCATACATTCGTCAAATGAAACCGCTTCTCAAACTCCGCAGGATTGCTCTTCACATCGTCATAGTACTCCGGATCCAGATACAGAACAAACTTGATATCAATATGATTATACAGATCATCAAACTCTCGTAGAACCGGTTTGCCGTCATCGCCGCGTGCATGTGCATCGGTGTCTGTAACCATCGTGTCCAAGAAGGCCTTGTAGTCATGTGTCCAGACCCCTACAGGAAGTTCCGTGATTGTCACCGTCTGCTTCTCATCATCGCAGGTATATAGACCCTTCGTCTGCCAAACACCGTCCTCTACATGCAGAACGGATCCACGAAATCCGAACCACCATGGCCGCAGAGCAATATTCTCCAACGTCTCTCGGCGACCTTCTAGACGATCGCGCAAGAGTGTAACAACCTCCGTGGGATTGTGTGGAGGAATGTTCGTACTGAATCCCGTGCCAATCCCAATGCTGCCGTTGATGACGAGCATCGGGACGACCGGGAAATACGTCTCCGGCTCCACGACGACGCCGTCGTCATCTAGATGTTTCAGCACCGTGGAATCCTCTTTCCGGAAGATCATATCCACAATTCGTTCCAGCTGTGTATGGATATACCTCGGTGAGGCGGCATCTTTGCCACCCTGAAGACGTGATCCGAACTGACCACCCGGGTTTAAAAGATGCACATTGTTCGCACCCACGAAATTCTGGGCCATACTGATAATCGCCCCATTGAGAGACGCCTCGCCATGGTGATAGGCGGAATGCTCGGAAATATAGCCGGCGAGTTGGGCAACTTTAATCTCCGCCCGCAGATTACGTTTCAGACACCCAAATACAATCTTCCGCTGCGACGGCTTCAGACCATCCATAATATGCGGAAGAGACCGCAGATTATCCCCATTACTGAAGTGAATGAGCTCGTCATTGATGAAACGCGTAATAGGGACTTCACCTGTCGTCGTATCCAGAACCGTTTTGGGATTGTATTCGGCGAGCCACTTCTTACGGTCATCGGCCCTCTTCTTGCTAAAGGCGAGTGACATGGCCTCGTCAGTCTCCATATCCCAGCCGTATTTAATGCCATGAATGTCGCGAAACCACTCCTCGGTCTCTTCATCTGTGGATGTACCGAGACCTTTGTAGTACTTCAAGTGCCAGCCACGTCCCTCGTCGGGTTGTGCTGCACGCCAGGCCTCGTATTCACCCATACTGTAGAAGGAATTCACCGTGCCGCGCCGTGTCGCTTTCAGAAGTGGCGTCATAATGGAACAGAGGAAACCTGTCTTGACGAGCGACGGCCATTCGGTGTGAAAGAGGTTCATCAACAGACCTTTAATGTGCGACCCATCCAAATCCTGGTCGGCCATGATCATCAAACGACCATAACGGAGCGACTTGAGATCGCGATAAACCTTGTTTTGTTCTAGACCGAGAATCTTCTTGATGGCTGCGAGTTCTTCATTCTTGGCGAACTTCTCAGCGGAAATATCGCGGACGTTCAATAGTTTCCCCTTCAAAGGAAAGACGCCCCACGCTTCACGCCCTACGACTTTGAGACCTGACACGGCAGATGTCGCAGCTGAATCTCCCTCAGTCAGAATCAGTGTGCATTCTGTGGATCGCGCCGTGCCCGCCCAGAGTGCATCTGTGAGTTTCCCCATACCGTACAAGCGCCGCTTTTTGGATCCATCGGTCTTTTTGGCCTCTTTTGCCGCCTTTGCATCCAGAATCTGCTGCGCCTCATCAAGAAGACCGAGTTTCATCAAACCCTCTGCAAGACGTCCGCTGGTCTTGAACTGTGACCCAAATTTGGTCGCCGGTGTTGTCAGCGTCTCCTTCGTCTGTGAATCAAATGACGGGTTCACAATTGTCGCATTCACAAAGAACACCACGTGTTGTTTCAGAAGCGCCGGTTTAATATCCACCTTCTTCTTTTTGGCGAGTTCTGTGAAATCGCCCAGAACATGCTTGAGGACCGTGTCCACATGTTTACCACCCTTTCGCGTATTGATGCCGTTGACGAAGGAGATCTGCTTCTCGGCACCAGCACTCTCGTCATCAAAGAGGGTCCGAGCAAGCGCCACAGCGACTTCCCAGCGCTCTCCACATCGTTCATAGACGACAGTGGAGCTCGTCTGAAGAAACAGTCGGACGAACTTCTCAAATGTATTGGTCTCCACTGTCTCGCCGTTAAACGTCACCTTGACAGCCGCCCCCGCGAGCATGGCGAGTTCAATGACTCGTGTCTTGAGAACACTCTTCATGACAGGCACATTGAGTCCGACAAAACGGGTCAGATCGGGTGTATACGTGATACGTACATGCCCCGTCTTTGCCTTGTCCTTTTGCACATTAGGTTTACCGACGGTCCCCATATGATCGGTCCATTCCTGAGTATAGAACTTCCCTTGGCTGGGATTCCGGACCTCTACAACGAAACGGTTGCTGAAGATATTGGTCAGTTTCGCTCCATAACCGTTCTTGCCACCGACGATTTTTTCTTCCGACTTGTCGTAGTTGCTGCTCGTCAGCAAATGGCCGAAAATCAGCTCGGGGGTCCAGACTTTGTACTCAGCATGCTCTTCAATAGGAATACCATCGCCATCATTCATGACAGAAATCGTGAGCGCCCCATCCACTTCCGCCACAGTCACGTGAATGTGCTTGACGGGTGCCGCCGTGCCGACAGAACGAACGAGTGCATCCCTAGCATTTACGATAATCTCATCAAAGATCTTGTAAAAGCCGGGATTGAACTGGATATCCTTTTGGACCATCTTTTTCTGTTCGTCATCGTACAGCCAGCGCAACTCCAAATGAGTTTCCACCGACCCAATATACGTGTCGGGCAGCTCCAAGATGTGGTCACGGTGAGTATGCTTTTTATATGCTTCTGACATTGTATTCCTACCAGTAAGGGAGGGGTATGGCACATTCAAATTTACGCTGCCGCCGCCCGGCCGGCCAAAAAAGAACGCCCCTCCAAAGAAGAAATGGACTATTCGCAATCACCGGCATCCAATACAGTGACAATTGGATCGTTTCCACTTGGTCTGGCTCTACAGGAATCTGAAGATGGATATTTTGTCGTTACAAATATGGCGAGATCACTTGGGGCACTTCAACGCGGTCATGAATTGATCGCCATGAACGGTGCTTCTCTGGCAAATATGTCTTTGAAGGATCTGGAGAAGCTTCTGGGGCAACTCCGAAAAGAGAGGAAAACGGTCACATTTACATATCGGAGACCTCCCGACGACGCCAATGGACCGTTGTTCATGCCTTTTGACGAACCGATGGGGGATCCCAAATGTTGCACGGATCAAACGACGGCCATGACGGAATCTAACAATCTTCCGGAACGTATAACCACGATCCGGACTTCTGCAGCAATGCCGATCCATTTCACACATGCTGTGAATACAACGGATTTGATAACACCGAACGATCTCAAAAAGACGATTATAAATATTGATTCGCGATTTCGCGATTCCGATCAACAGACGAGCACAAATTTCACCTACCGAATGGATCCGCAGATTAAAAATGTCATACGAATCAAACTCGTTTCTATAGAATTTCCGAATGTATTTTATACGTTTTCCCAGAGTCGGGGGAACACGCAGTTTAGCGTCAGTATTGGTGGGAGTTCTGTACCAATTCTGATTGATGACGGAAATTACAGTATGACGACGATTCAAACAGCAATTCAGGCGAGTCTAGATATTGCCAGTCCACTCTTGGGGATACCTTCTCCAGGTCTAGCGATTGCAGTAGATCCGTACAATGGTCGTGTGAGCATCTCAGCACCGGTGACATTTACTCTTGATTTTGGCGGCTACACTTTGGGACGGGCTCTAGGATTTAATGGTGGCATATACTCTGGTACTCTCTCCTACACAGGCGAATCCACACTAGATATATATGGGGAACAATATGCTCTATTTCAACTCAATGACTTTAATAATGTGGAACAACGAATGAAGGACAAAAATATTGTGATGGCGTTTGCAAAGATTATTTTAAAATCCGGCAAATTTGCCGTGAATTATGATGATTCATCCAATTTATTGACGAAAGAGATCATTTTTGCTCAGCCGAATAATCTGTCGCAATTGACTATTATATTTAGAGATGCCTATGGTGGGATCATTAATAATGGTGGTATTCATATATCGTTTGCACTGGAAGTTACAGAGGTCATGAATTGTAAATTATACGATTATTATAGGAATTATTTACTGGCTAAAAATTGAACACCTAGATATATGACAAGCGGTTAACAAAATGGCCTGCAATTGTGACGAGAAATATTTGACTAATACGGAGTCCTATTTTCACAGGGCGTGTCCGAAGTTTTGCGGAATCGTGTTGACGTATGCTATGCCGAAATCGGAAACGCGGCGACTTATCTTGAAGGAGATGATTGATTTCATTCATGGGATGACCCGAACGACGAAAACGAGCTTTTATGGTATCGCGGTTGGTTACACGTTTCTGGATGGTATGTTAAAGCGTCATGTGGCGATGATAGTACGAGAGATTGGTCGTGGAGATATAACGGCGATTGTAAAATGGTATGAGGGTACGTTTATGCAGTTTCTGAGGGAGATTCAGTGTGAACCTCAGGATGTATCCACACTCACAATCAAGATTCCACCAATCACTGCGGCAGATTTACAGTCGCCAAAGTCCTCTTAGATAATCTTTGAATATTGTAGTATAATGGCTAAAAGAGGTGGTGCGTCTATTGGCCAACCTATGTCTTTTTTTAAAGGGGCAGGACGGACACGCAAACGGGCGGCACGAACACGACTGGGCCGACGCGTAAGCGGAGGGTTCAAGAGTTCGGAACGAACACGACTGGGCCGACGCGTAAGCGGGGGGTTCTATCCGTCACTTATGGGTGGCGTCTTACAGAATGGCCCCTATTTAGTGACGGCAGCCTTCGCCCAAGGCTCACGTCTTGTAAGTGGAAATAAGGAACGAATGGCGTCACGTGGGATGAGAGAAACTAAGAGACGCTCCCGGACCCGCCGCACGGCAAAAGCCTAAAGATATTTCAGTTCAAACGAAGTAGATTATGGCAGTATCTACGAGAGACGCAAATGTAAATGCCAATGGCAACCTTTTTGAGATTAAGACAGTACAGTCCGGCGTGTATCGTCAACTCATTGAGGCTCTTAAAGATATTCTTACGGAGGCAAATCTGGAGTTTGATCAGACCGGCATTAAACTGATTGCAGTGGACGAGTCGCACACAGTTCTAGTCTATAAACGACTGTTTGCCGACCGATTTGAGTACTTCTATTGTCCCAAAAAGTACGTCTTGGGAACGAACATGATCTACTTTTTCAAGCTCATTAAGACGATGGGAAACAATGACAGCCTCACTCTTTTTCTGCCGGCGAGTAATCCAAACAAGCTCGGAATTCGGATTGAGAATACGGAAAAGGCGACTGTAAACACGATTTTCCTCAAACTATTTGACACAGATATTGAGGATATTCAGATCCCCAGTCTGAATTTCACGAGTATTATTCACATGCCGTCCACAGATCTGCAAAAGGTGTGTCGCGACATGAATTCGCTGGGTGAGAAGTTGGATGTGGAGGTGACGAGCAGTGGCAGCGACCTCATTTTCCGTTGCACGGGAGATTTCGCGGAACAGGAGACTATTATTTCAGAGAACAACAGTACAATGAAAGTGCACAAGGGATCCAACAATTCGTCAGAGATTGTTCAGGGGATTTTCCAGTTGAAACATCTCGTTCTTTTTACGAAATGCACTAGTCTTTGTCCGTCGGTAGAGTTATATCTTAAAAATGACTTTCCACTCATTTTGAAGTACACTGTGGGAAATTTGGGTGAGGTGAAGCTTGTACTAGCACCGATGAAAAATAATCAGAATAATATTTCAAGTTAGGCCTTACATTTTCTTATCCACATGGGGTGTATAAATTACATCACTCGCGGATAACTTCGGATTTACTAACATTAAATCGCCGGCATTCTTAAATTTGGATGAATCTTTGTTCCAGATTTTAATAATATAGAAACCGATCTTTTGCGTATTCCCCTGTTGAAGAACTTTCGGGGAAATTGTGACACCGACAATGCTGTCGGCCGTATTACGCACAGTCATGGTCATCATGGACGCCAGTGCATACATTTTATAATAGTCTAGAGCGGCCTCGGGGCCTGCACGAAGACTATAGGAGCCGCCACGAATATTGAGCGCGTTTTCCCAAAGAGGTGGATGAGGATCACGCATAAAGAAGAACATTCCTTGCCCGAGGCGTGTATCAAGTTCATGAAATAGTTGGACTGTTTCACGTAAGGTTTTCACCGTCGCAATCGGTTCAAACGTTTCGCTCGTCCAGCGCTTCTCGCGGGCAGCATGGTAGTAAAACGTCCATGTGCCTGTGGGGAGTGGCTCGTCAAGATGCTTCTGGAAGTCCATACTACCCCCTTATATATGAAAATGCTATATCAATTTTAGACCCTCAGCGGGACCGTTATTTCTTCACATGTGTTTTTCACAACCTTTAGAGAATATGTACCATCAAAGGGTACGTATTTCCCCATTTGAACAGCCCACGCACTTACATAATGCATATGAGTGGGCTCCATATCGCCCGACCAATACACATTCTCAAAATGGGCTGTTAAATCCGCCTGATATTTATCACTGATGAGTTCCGCCGATAAAATAGGGGTTCGGTTGCGTGTATTATTTATACTAGAGTAGGTGTAAAAATAATTATTTAAGGAGTCATAATACCATTCAATGCTTGACATTGGGGATGGTAGAACATCTGCCACTTTCACTGGAACGAGAGAACCTTTTGTAAATGCATAGATGGGTTTTGAGAGAAGATCATTCCATATAAAGTTTGCTAAACGATATAGGCCCCGCTTACATGCATCCGAATAGATCATGAACTGGTTTGCAAATATTAAAGCCTCTTGCATCTAAATATCCTATCTTGGATCTCCTTTAGAACATGAAGAACACTGTTTTTTTGCGGGAATCATTTGACCCGGAACTGGACAGCTACTTTCAGAACCTGGATCAGGCTCCTTTTTTTTACCGGGAGACTCTTTACTACCAATGCAAGTATCGCAATGATATTTATGCCCGTGCCCATTTCCTGGTCGGCCTCCTGGCCATCCTCCATGACCATCTCCTGGTTTGGGTCTTTCTTCTGATCCACTGAAAAGAAGACCAATAATAGTTAAGAGTAGTGGTACCGATAATATTCCCCACGCAACTAGATCATGCCCTTCTTCATGTAAATAACTTATTAGTAGAAAGGCAACAATACCTAGAAAAAAATGTCCTTTTGCTGCATCAGCACGTCGTTTCATTAAATCAGATATAATAACTGCTATAAAAAGCGCAGCGGTTATAAATGCGGGTGTATTGTCCATTCTATTAGACACTCTTATAAATTTGTAGTTTGTTGAGTTCGGGATTGTACTTGGCGAAAGGTCGCTCTTCTAGATCACCATTTGCATCCATACGATAGACATCATCCATACTATCCTTGTAAAATGTGCGCCCTTTGTATACAAATTCTTGAAGTGCCTCTTCTTCCTCCTGGACCTCTTCTTCCTCCTGGACCTCTTCCTCCTCTTCTGCCTCCTTTACCTGACCCTCCCACTCACCATCTTCTGGCTGTTCCACTGGCGCGGGTGTGTCCTTTAACACTACTACCGTACTCTTTGCAGGAGTAATACTCTCCACTTTCACATTTATATCTCTTGTCTGAGGTGCAGTATTCTCTTCCTTCCATGGAGCCCTCTCTAAAAGCCTAGGGGTGACAGTGGTAAGAGCATCCAACCTCCGTGTCAGCTCTGCTACAGCGTCCTTCAAATCCAGAATGTCAGCCGTTCCTTCTGGCAGAGGCTTCTCATATGTCTTTGTAATGACATCCTCAATAACACGAAGACGTTGGGACAATGATGTCTCAAGGTCTGCGAATAACTGGCGAATTGTACAAACCGATACCATCTTTCTAATTTTACCATTCATACCCTCCGCGCCCTCAATTTTACTAAAAGGCCGCTGCGCTCTGCCTACCAAAGGTTACAGGGCTGCGCTCTGCCTACCAAAGGTTACAGGGCTGCGCTCTGCCTAGCACTACCCGAGCGCACAGTAATATTCATACAGACATCCAGCGTACTCTCACGATCCTTCAGCGGCTTCGTCCGTTTCAAACGCAACCCTTCTTCCGCCCTCTGCATCTTGTCTACCGTCTGTGTCAATGTATTCTTAATACTCATGTCAAAGAAGTCAATCGGTTTCGTATCAATAGATCCCAGAATACTCACCATCGGTGGCATATGCATATCTACACGCACCTTCCCATCACGAATGGTCGCACGATAACTCTCAATTGTCAGAGAGCCCCCGAACAGCTTGAGTGCCTGACGCGTCGGCGACGGGAAAATTCGCCCCCGTCCCTCCTGATCATAAATCCGATGCAGCAGAGCCATTCGTTCCCAGCGTGTATGAGGATCCAGCGTCTCTCCCATCAGATACGCCACAGCACATTGTGGACAACAAAAGTTCCCATATACCGTATAAATTCCAGCAACTTCTCTTTCGGGAATTACTGACGGTGTCCAATCAAACCCGTGTGCACACCAAAAGCACGCAATGTCCGTCCGATCTGGCATCTTTTCCGTATTTGCAGAATTGCGAAACTGTACCATAAGATCCGCTTTGATAAATGTCGGCATCGCCTTCGTCTCTGGTGGGAGCACGGCGGCGCATGCGGCGGCGGCTGCGTCAGCCGGTCCTACGGAGGCACCGCCGTCAACGACCGCCTCGTATGCCTCGTGGCGCTCGGCAAACACGTCATCAGCCTCCGCATCATACGGCTCCGGCTGCACAGGAGGATTCGGATCATACTGAATCGGCGCATCGTGAAATTGTACATCCCCCGTACGGATTTTTAAATGCGCAATGAGAGGACGACGCGGCTCATTCTGAAAACTCCCCTGAATTCCGTCGGGTGTCACAACAGCCACCACTTTCACATCCTTCTTCACCCTCGGTTTACGCTCGCGCTTCATGTTACTGCCGGATTTCTGTGTGCGTTATTTAGGCCCAAGGCCCAAGGCCCAAGGCCAAAGTCACGAGATCTAAAGCGCGCCCATGAATTCGCATCAGTCATATGGAGGTAGATGGACTTCCGAAACGGATTCAAAAAATACTGACACAAATGATTGAATATCCGGAATGTCGTACTCACCTTCTTCTCGTCGGTCCTCCAGGCAGCGGCAAGACGACCTCCGCACAATACTTTGTGAAACAGATCTATAAAGATACGCTCTATGGGAAAGCACTATTTCTCAATTCCAGTGACGAGCGCGGTCTAGAGGCAGTCCGCAGCCGTGTCTACCCCTTTTTACGATCCGGTCTATCAAATCTGTTCGGCGCCGCCGGCGGCCAAGAATATCCCAAAGTCATTGTGTTTGACGAGGCAGAGACACTTACAGACCAGGCCCAAATTGCTCTCAGACCGATTCTGGACCGTTCCCCCCGCTCCGTCATGATCATGTTTCTCTGCAATTCCGTTTCACGAATTCATTCATCCATTATTCACAAATTTATGACCGTTCCATTTGAGGCCCCACAACAAACGAATTTCCAGCTCCGAATTGAGAAAATCTTCAAAACTGACTGCAAAATATCGGGTATTGATATTTTTTTTCGACGTGGCGACATTCGCTACTTCCTTTTGAATCCCGGCAAATATTCCGACTGTTCCAATCTCTTTAACGATCTCTTTCACACACATCTTGATATTCTCCCCGATACCATTTTGAAGTATATTCATAAATGGAACACCATGGATTTTCTCATGTTTGCGTTTTTTCTTCTGTCCCACTTCAAACAATTAACACCGCGAGCCATTCAAGAGCTTCTCAGAATTTCTGATACAGATCTGATTAAAATGTGCTCTCCCAAAAAACGCGCTACGATGTTTCTCAGTTGGCATTTGGAATTCTTATTTGGCCCTGCACATAGCCCAAGTAAAAATTGGGAGGATATTACGGTTTAAAGCCAAGTATGCCAGAATTCACACCTCTTCGTATTTCCACGTTAGTTACAACGGGACATGTGGGGGACAAAGTGGATATTCAGACACTCTTTGATAAAGTGTCAGATCTGATTATTCCACTCGGATATCCTGAAGAGGGGATTTTGAAAATGGAGCACGAAAAATACGTCAAAGGGTGGGCAGAACGTGATGTTCTGACAAAGAGGAAAGTGTCTGACCGAATATTCTTCAATCAGGCCACTCTTGTTATACGAAAACGTCGCAGCGACTCTACTGACACATTCAAAGAGGTCAATGTGAAACTATTTGCAAACGGAGGTTTTCAAATGACCGGTATTACGAGCGAAGAGTTCTCCCGGCAGGTTATTGATTGGCTCTTGGATAAACTCCGGCTTCTTCTTGGAGTGGACTATACTCTGGCAAAGTTCGCCATACAACTCTTGAACAGCGACTACAAAGTTAATGCCGATGTCAAGAGGAGTGAGCTTCATAAGATCTTATGTGAGAGATATTCGTTATTTTCCACTCTGGAGACGACAAATTACCAGGGGGTCAAAACGGGCTACTATTATAATGAAGCATATCCTCTCAAGACGGGAATCTGTAGATGCCCAAATTTCTGCAATGGACAAGGGGATGGGAAATCAGTCGGCAATTGTAAAAAGATTACTGTGGCCGTTTTCCAGACAGGTAGTATCATTGTGACAGGGGCGCGTTGTATTGCACAATTGGACGAAGCGTACGATTTCACAAATGATATTCTGGTGAAACATGCGGCGGAGGTTCTCAATCCCAGGACCGCTGCGTAAAAGACGCTAATAGTCTTTCCCGGATTCATCCAGAATTTTAAATATGTCTGCCCCCACAACGAACGTTAGTGTAACTTCTGGAGGCGCCACCGCCCCTGCCGCACCCGCTGGACCTCTTCCATCTCCTCAGGCACTCGTCAATGCCGCCAAGCTTTCTATTGACCAGGACAAACCCATTCAGCTAGACTATTATGTTGATACTTTCAACAAGAAGGCATTTTTAGGTCAGGACGACAAGTCCGGTGAGCGCATGCTTGTCAAGAGCGGTGACGAGTTCACGTCACTGATTAAGAATGTCTACAAAGTGGGTGATGACTATATCGTTGTTACTGAGAACAGTGTGTATATTGTCAGCGGTAAGATTGAGCGCCGTATGATTACATCTCCCCGGACTTAGATAGAATGCGCAACTATCTTGCGTTTGCAATACTTGTTATCTCCTTTTTTGCCACTGTTCCACAGTTACAAAAAACGATATCTAGCGGGAGTACGGATGATTTTAGTGAAGTGACTCTTATTATGAATCTTATAATCAATGCACTTTTGGCAATTCATGCATACTTGACACGCGATGTGGCGATTCTCGCAGTCGGTGTTTGGTATTTTATATTTTGGTCTATTCTGACAGCCTATAAATTAAATATTGTGCACATTTAGAAATGGCATCTAGACGCGCTTCTCGTAAAAATAGAGGCAGTGGGCGCAAGTCTAGACGCGGGTCCATGCGCGGGTCCATGCGCAAGTCCAGGCGCAATGCCAGACGCACTATGTACGGCGGCCAATCAAACGTTGGCGACACCTCCATGGATATCGCCACGCAGCAGAGTCTGAAAAACGGCCAGGGATTTCAGACTTTCCATGCATCTCAGCACGGAGGGATGGCCCCTGTGGGGGATACGGGTGTTCTAGATTCAGCTCTCGTCCAGGCCTCTCGCACGGGGCCCACTCTACAGGCATTAGCGGATGCCCAGGCTCAGGGACCCGACCAGGCAGGCGGCGGCCGCCGTCTCCGTCGCATAGTTAAGAAGACTAAATCGTTTTTCAGCCGCGTATTTGGTAAAAAAGGCCGCGGCCGTCGCAGCAAGCGCCGACAGCGCGGAGGGTATGCCCCGGTAGACGCACCCGATACACTTCTTCCACCAGATCTTGCATCTACCGCTCTCGGTGGCCAGAATCCCGAGATGGCAATGGCTGAAGATCCTAACTTTCTGGCGCCCCAAGGCATGTAATCAGCGCATCCCGACCTGCACGCAAGGCCGCGCGATCCTTCTCATTCACACTAACCGTTATACGGACAAACAGATTGCCAAACCCTTTGGCGTTCTTTTTGGGCATCCCTTTTTGATTGATAACAACTGTATCTGTGTGACGAGTACCCGCATCCACCGTCACTGGCAACCCACCAGGATATCCCGGATGCGTCTTAATCTTCTTTTCACATCCTGTCAGACTCTCCAATAACGTCACACCAATCTCTGTATATAAATCATCACCGATACGCTTCCACTCGCTCGTCGCCTCATCCGCCTCTTGTAAAATAATATTCACATCACCCGGCTCCATGTACCCAGGATCGTCGCTACACTCATTGGCAAACACCAGCACTTCACCCGGCCGCATACCAGGATCAATCTTTGCATGCAGCGTCTTCTCCTGTGTCAAGAACTTCTTGCCGCTACAGCCCGTGCATATCTTTGCCGGCATACGTCCTTTGGCGTTACAAAGACTGCACGGACTACGATTTATAGCGGCGAATCCCGGTCCCATTTGCATCATGCGCTCCTGGAAACCGTTTCCTCCACAATCAGGACACTGTTTGTACGAGAGCGCCCCCTCTCCTTTGCACTCGCCACAGAACTTCTTACGATCAAACGTGAGTTTCACCTGTTTTCCGTAATAGAAGTCAAAGAGTGTGAGAGGCATTTCTGTAATTTTTGCCGCCGGCTTTTGCCGTTTTTGCTGCGGGCCAGGGCCGCGACCACCGCCTCCCCCAAACATCCCTCCCATTCCACCAAACATGGAAAAAATATCCGGCATCCCCATCCCCTCAAACGGGTTGCCGACCGCCGCGCCCGCCCCATCTATAGAGCCAGTCAGGTCATATACTGATCGCCGAGAATCATCTGACAGAACTTCATAGGCCTGACTCATCTCCTTGAACTTTTCCGGATCACCTCCTCGGTCAGGATGGTGTTGTTTGGACAATTTCATATATGACTTACGAATGGCATCTCTATCGGCATCTTTAGAAAGCCCGAGAACTTCGTACAAGTTCCTTGACATCTTCTCATTTGTTTGTTACGCGAGTTTAAGTGATATCTAGGTAGAATGACCTCCGTTGGCCGTAATTATTTAACTCTGACGGCACACCAAAAGCCGACCGTGGGAGATATGAAGACGTCCGCTGTGAACATTGATCACATGGGATGGCTTAAGTGTGATGGGCGAGGTCTCACAGTTGCCGATTATTACTGGCTCTGGCAAGTCATTGGATATTCGCATGGTGGCAGTGGCAACACCTTTAATTTGCCCGCCGCGGCGGGGCGCGTTCCCGGTTTTATTGGGCAGAGTGTTGGAAGCAATTGGGCTCTTGGTGATCTTTCCGGTGAGGAGAAACACACTCTGACTATTGCGGAAATGCCCACGCACAATCACAGCAATGTCACGGATTTGAGTGGTACGGGGATTAGTGTCAATAGTAATGGTGCACACACGCATACACAAACAACAGTGAATGATGACTATAATAATTCTTCATCATATCCTAATTATACTAAACCAAGTTATCCCAATTATGACGGTGCTGGAAGTGTAACGTGGACAGATACAATTAATTCTGCAGGCACTCACACGCACACCCTAACTGACCCCACCCACAACCACCGCATCAAGAATCAGGGTGGTTCCAACGCCCACAACAACATGCAACCCACCATTTTCGTCGGTAATATGTTTATTTATTCTGGGAAGTCAACAAAGGTCCCAAACAACAATTTCGGCAATTACCCCTATTTCGCCGGCGGTATTTTCTAAGGCTAAGCGCGCTGTCTAGCCTGCGCCTCCAAAAACTGCGTATATTCCCGATAACTTGCAAAACGATAATTCGGATTTTGTTTAACATCCCGAAGAATTTCGTCACTCCCTCTCATAAATGTCCTATCTTGATTATCACGCGGTTTCATATTTCTCAAAGGGTCTTTTAAACTTAGAACAATCGGTTCACAGAGTTGCCGCAGATCATTCTCTGGTAACGTTGCCAGATCACGATTAAACGTTGTCAGACGAATATTATAAGTATAATTGGGGGAGAGTCCCAAACAATCCACATATCCCCGTCCCCAATTAAATTCATACTGAGTTTTCGTAGAACTCGCTGTGAATTCTGGATGTTTATTTGTGTCTCGCACAGATTCTATTACGGCATAGTATTGACTCGGTCCACCCGTATAAATTCGTACACCCCCTTTAATGGCCTCCGTTCGGAGAACCTTTATAACTGCACGAGGAACTCCCACCACCTTTTTCGTCGTCATCACCACAACGGGTCCGTAGATACCTGACCATACCACGCGACCATCGGTGAGCCATGCACCAACACGGAAAAACCATGCACCCATTCCTGTGTCTAATTCTAGGCCGGTAACGGCCGGCACAACAAACGTCCGTTCCCGTGTCAGAAAATCCGCCGACGTCGCCACTTGCACGCTAAGAGCTTTTGCCTCACCAATGAGTTCCCAACTCAGGGCGAGTTTATCGCCAACACTCCCACCGCTAAGATTCTGGATTATCATTCTCTTTTGGAGGTATGTTTTGGTTGCCGCGCCGCGCCCGCGCCAGCGCCTAAGAACACCCCACAAACCCCTCTTCAGAATGGCCCCCACTATTAAAACGAATCTCATAGGCCAAGAAGAAACACTCACCACTCTCAATAAAGTCCTCGCCAATCCACCCCATCTCTTTTTCAGCGGTTGCTACGGCTCAGGAAAGACGACACTGGTCAACGACTTTCTCACCGCCTACTATGCACAACACGGGATGGCCTATCCACACCCTGGGTGGATTTTAACACTGTCATCCGAACAGGATCGTGGTATTCATTGTGTGCGCCAATCAGTCGCAGAATTCGTCCGCCACAATTCGGAACGACCGGGGGTGTATCGTTGGATTGTTGTGGATGACGCAGATTCGCTCCCGATTATCAGTCAACAGGCCCTACGACGCCCGATGGAAACCTATGAACGCACGACACGATTCATTTTCTGTTCACGATATTCCACGGATCTTATTCAACCTCTTCGCTCACGATGTTTGCACGCAGAATTAGATGTCATATCCCCGTTTTTACTGATTGAACATTTCACGACGATACTCGGTGTCACTCTCACATTTACTCCCGAAGCGAAGATATTTTTCATGAAACTGGTGAAGACACCGACGGAAATATATAATTATCTGCGAATTCTTGCACGTGATCCTGATATAGAAGGACGACACATTACTGATACGGATTTAATAGACCGTTTTACGGCACCATCATTTCATCTATGCTATTTACTTTTGATTGCATATATATACAAAAGGGAAGAGGAGATTCTCCAACATTTCTTGGATATTTGGGCAACAGGAATCAGTTATGAAGATTTCCTATATGAACTCTCTAATGCGATCAAACAATTCGGGGTCCTTCCGCCTAGCACTGCACAGACAATACACCAATTAATCATGCGAGGTTGGATTTCCTATGCACAAGGCAAAACACACGTTATGGATTTAATGAGACTTTTTATTGGCGATCTTACTACCCCCACTTTATAGATATGCCCGGTGCAATTCCTGACTCCGTGCCCAAGCGCATATTTCGCCGAGCACCACCCAAAGAACTCGTGGAAGATATTTTGCGTCATTGTGGATTAAAAGAGGGCTTTGCAGATATTCGCTGGTTTTCGCGAGAAGAACTCGTACTTGCCACCTTAGAAGAGTGGCTTCCACTCATAGAACCCTACTATGTCCCCTGCAAGGCCCGGAGATTTCTAGATAATTTCAATTCAGGTCGCTGTGTAACAGTGCTGCGTCACTGCCTGCGTTGTTATGAATATGATTTACAAACACATGAGTGTGTATATAAATCACAGAAACAGACTCTATATCAAATTCAGCCGACGAATAGTCTTCATGATCTGACAGATGGTGATTTGAAGGTGAGTTTTACTTAGGCTTCGGCCCTGGGCCCTGAGCCTACTGCACTTGGGCCCGCCTGAAAAGCTCCGTCACAACCAAATCAGATTCCATAATCTGATCTTCAGACATTCGTAAAAACCAGCCAAAGGCTGAGCGATCACGAAGTTCCGGCCATGGTACTGGAACATAGAGATTATCACTTGTTATGTCAAACGGTATTATACCATTTGCCAAAATATCATCAATCTGGATTCGTTTACCTGCACCCCCCGTCCGAGATCGTTCGGCCCATGGACGAAGCTCCACTTGTGCCGGATTTTGCGAAATTGCCAGAAATGCATCCGAATAATCATCATGACGAATCTGACGACCACCCCCCGCCTTATCTAGTCGTGTACGTGCAGCCGCCTCCCATGTTACCCACAGCGGCATTCCTGAACGCGGCGCCCATATAACACGCAAACCGGGCGTACCAGTTCCCATCTTATCCGCATATGGCGTCTCATCATCCATTCCGAAAAACACCGTCTTATCCTTTGGAAGAGCACCAAGACGATGTATCCAGATTGTGGAGGGTGCCACCCAGAGTCCACCCCAACGTGCCAGAACCGCCGCACGAATCCAATTTAGTTCGCCCTCTCCCACCGATGCCAATGGATTCTGTAAAAGTGTCGGCATCTTATCCACCCCACCCAACCGATGTGCCAGATCCGTCAATCCATTTATCACCTCCACACGATATTCAGGCGCCGTCGCACGAACAATTGATTCGTAACAAAGATTCAGATAAGGAACATTAAGAACACGATCAGATCTCGCCCCAAAATCCGCCCATGCCCGGCTATTCACATCCGATTCGTCATAATATAACCACACGATCGGAAGATCCTTTCCGGAATTCAATAAATTTTTATCTTGCCATGCATCTTCCTGTACTATATCGCGCGATGCCGACATACCCAATATCGCCGCAATGGCTGCAACTATGCTCAGAGTTATTAACATTTTCCGATTCATTCTCTGAAGATGGCTACGGTTTTGTATCCATCAAAATCAACCGCTTCATCCGCTCAAAATGCTGTGACTCTATACGACCCTCTTGTGCCGCCCGCAACTGACGCTGTTGCTCTGCACGTGCTGCATGATGTTCTGCCTCAGAAATCGCCTCCATTTCACGATCACTCAACGGATCCGGCGCCCGTTTTCGTGCCGCCGAATACTGCTCCAGATTTCGCTGCTCAGGCCGAACACCCGCCACTTGATGACTGAATACATTCTCCGTCGTATACGCCTTCTTCAGATCCGTATATTTCATGGATGCATTCGCCGCCGCCGTATAGTCACCCGTATAAGTTCGTCCGATCTGTGTCCCCATTCCTGGCGCCATCGTCAATGCATCCGGCGTCAGCACTTGCAGCCCCGTGCCCGCTCCGCCCGCCCGTGTTCGTGCATCATCTTCAAAGGTTTTATTGAAGACATCACGATTGAATTTCCCCCCAAACGTTGGACCTTGTGACGCCCCCGCCCCCGCACCCTTCAACCAATCACCATATCCCTCAGCCTCTGGATCAGGAATACGATTCTGTTCAAACATCTGATTAAACACATTCATATCCAAGTTTTTCGGATTCAGTTTCACCGGCTCCACATGTTGCCATTCACGCGAATCATCAATACGATTCTCATTTAGCACAGACGGTGCCTCCACCTTCCCCGCCTTTTTGCGCCCACCCTGAATGCGCAGCAAAATGTCCCCCAGATATGCATATGCTCTTGAAACGGCCTCAAAAGCCTCTTCAGACCCCCCCTTCTTGTCCGGATGAGAACGAACCGCCGCCCGTTTATAAGCCGTGCGTAGAGTCTCTTCCGTCAGTGCAACCTCCTCTTCCAACGCAAGTACTAGCAAACAACTCTGGAAATAGTTATGGGCTTTCTCCCCCTTCTGTTCGCCCCGTAGGACTATGTGCTGATGGCCAGCGGCAGTGCGCGGCTCCACATACTGCGTGAGCTGCTTACCGCCCCCGCCCGCCGCCGGCTGCGCCTGGGCCTCATACGCTACCGCCGCCTCCCACGGCAAAGGCCCGGGTACTTCTCCACTCCGAACACGTGCAATATATGTGAGAAGATGTGAATATACCCCCGCTCTCTTTGCCGCATCCACATATTCGGGACCCGCCAAAAGAGTCTGAATAATCTGCAGCCGCGACTGCGGGCTCCGTAGAGCCAAAAGTTTTTTATATATGCGGATATGTGAATCTTGGAATTGCGATGAATTCGCTCCCATTCTTATCCTTTTACGGTATTTTTATAGGCGCCCTCGGACCGCACGCAGTCTCCGTACACTCAAAATCGGTATGAGCGCCTCGCATTCCCAGAACCACCGTCGTCCAGCCGAAAAAAAGCCGAAAGATTTGGGCCAAAACGCCGGCGCCCGCGCCGGCACTGCCCGAAGTCCCTGATCACGCAAAAGATCCCAACTTTTTAACGGCAGGACCATCGCCAGCTGTTCTTGCTCTGCAATCGGCACGTCCCCACGCCGGCTTTCGACCTCCAAGGCCCCAGCCACACACACCTTTTGCGATAAGTCCGACCACAACGGCGGCAACAACCACGGATAATACCACGTCATATCCACCGGTTTTCCCGTATAATAATCCCAAATCCACTGAAGACCCCTCTTATACTCGTCACACATTCTATCAGGCGCTGCATTAAAGCACCAACGCCCGTAGCCGGCTTTCCAAGAGGGTCTGAGCCCAGACTGATGCCAAATTTCATCTTCTGCCCGCCACACGATAGGTAAATTCGTCGTATCAATCATGGCACGATCATAATCATTCTTCGGCGGCCCCGCGCGCATCTTATACTTGTGTGCAAACCCCTCTGCAATCCAGCTCTCCTCTTCCACCGCCCACGCGACCCACATTTTGCGAAATTCCTCCCATTGCAGAACACCATCTACCACCAAAGGTCCAGCCCCCGAAAGAGCCGCCAACAGAATATCATGACCGCCATCTCGGAGTTTAACAGATAGAGAATGGGGTACGAAATCATTACCCATTAAGCTCATGGCACAGATATAATTTGTAATGTCGGTTTTCTGAGATATAATAGTCTTGAGTTCGCTTATATTTAGATATATAAACTCTTCGGGTCGCGCACCGGCCATACCAAATTCACCCGCCTCTCGCATTAGAAGCCATGGCGCAGAAGAAGAATGTAGCAGACTCAGAATAATCAGATCACCATCTAACCCATAGACAATCGTCTGGCCTGGTGGAGGCGCAGCCCGGATACGCGCCATGATTTTCTGCTCTCCTTCGCCCGGTTCATGACTGTCACTGAGTGCCCAGCCGTATTTGTCACACAAGCCTCGTAAACGTGTAGCGAGCCGGTCCATGAATGCCGTCCCAGGCGTGATGGCGTTTGTGTCCCAACGAAGACCGGTTCGCGCTCCGCACCGTGCCTCCTCTTCAGCCAGCCAGACAGATTTGAAACGGCGTTGGCGTTGTTGGCGAATCTTCGCCATCGGCACAACACCATCTACGGCAATAAATACATGGGGTGGTTGGCCAGCCTCTGTCCATACATGTCGCACATATTTGCAGACAACATCCAAAAGTCGGTCTTCCCATTCTACTGTACCATCATATGATGGTAGCGCCTTGTCGCGAAGACATTGATAGACTAGACAATTAAAATCATAATATAAGGCGGCAGGCATCTGTTCTTTCTTCTTGCTCACCAGCCCCTTATGACGATCTATCAGCTTTTTATAATATGAAGGAATCCCCATCTTAGTATTACACGGAGAACAAACCTTAGACCTAATTCTTTGTACGTTATAGATGGATTGGATACTAGATTATCCAGTTAATGTAGGTGCAGAAATATTCCGATTATTGCCAGATGGTATTATCATAATCACAGGAGCGTTTTCACTCTTAACGGCGAATTATGCATATGGTATTCTCTTTGCCTCACTTATTGAAAGTCTCGGCATTTATAGTGTGACATCTAAACTCGCCAATTATCTCAAGATCTTCAGTAATCATAGATCTGATGATAGTTACACTCAGAAGTGTATAACAGGATTCCGAAGCCCTACTCTAGAAACTGTAAGTCTCTTTGCAGGTTTGTCACCCTCCACATTTCCTTCAGCACCTGTATTTATTATGGCAGTTCTGTCATCTTATATCTACAACAGTCTCAGCACACAAATTGCAGAATTAGAGGCCTTGGGAACAGAACATGCTTCACGATTTTATCTGTCAGCGATTTTTTTGGGAATATTCTTATTCACTTTTTCTCTATTCCGGCTTTTCGCCAATTGTGATACATTCGGGTCTATATTACTATCTCTTTTGATGGGTCTTTTGGTTGGTGCAGCACTCATTGCACAGAATAATGCATTGTTTGGTCCTCAGGGGATTAATTTATTAGGAATACCTCTATTGAAAAATCGTACAGAAGATGGAAGTCCTTTATATATATGCCCCACAAAAGGTTCATAGCCTAGAGTAGAACATGGCTCTTCTCCAAACAGTACGGATATATTTACTAGTGACCTTTATGGCACTTCCTATTCTTTTAATTGGATTTACTGGTATTTTCTCACTCGGTATGTCCAATATGGGATTATTTATGCTTTTTCTTGCACAAACAATTGTTCTACCCAGTATTATCATGATTCTCCAATTTGTAATGTCATATATTCCATGGGTAAAGGTTTGGTCCGAAGTACCATCTAGTCAACTCTGTCAACTTATTCCGAGTGCACATCGTGAATCTTATATGAATGTCGCACCGAGCTTTTGGATTTCACAAGTTGTTCTCTTTATGGTGTATATGTTCTATAATGCACTGTCAATTTACAATACATCAGCTGGTACAAATTCAGATCCTGCAAAAGTGTCAAACAGAAAGTCGCGAACTTTATCGGTCATGATAATGGTTCCTATTGCAATGATTGTATTACTCGTTCTTCGTTATTCATTGGTAAAAGGATGTGAAACATTCTATGGTTCCATTCTTTCAGTAGTCTTGTCAACTGCATTTGCTATTAGTTGGTACAATTTTGCATCATTGTGTGGAGCGAGAGATTCTGATACTTTTGGAATTGTTTCGGGTATGATGCCACCTGGAGCAACTGATCCACCGCCGACTATGTGTGTTTATAGCAAATAAATTTGCTATAAACCCGTTGCTCTTAATTTTATTGCTGTGCGTTTATAGCAAATAATATTACGCCCGTCGCGTACCTCTTCTACGACGACCTCTGGTCTCTTAAACCACGCAGGTGGCGGCATCGCAGGATGCGCTGCTGCACGTGTACGACACGGCGGCGTGGCGTGTCACTGACTTGATTCAGGCCCAGGACGTGGCTTGGACTGTCACGTGTGCGTGCTTGGCGAGGAGGAGAGGGGGGGCGAGGGGGGGGGGGGGGGGGGGGGGGGGGGGGGGGCTCTGGTTT
>Ga0214919_10000579_pt1 | contig 62290 bp, 85 predicted proteins | sample LL1503_MetaG_FD_177994 | JGI IMG/M metagenome (GOLD analysis project Ga0214919, IMG submission 177994) | Freshwater microbial communities from Lake Lanier, Atlanta, Georgia, United States - LL-1503 | ecosystem: Environmental > Aquatic > Freshwater > Lake | place: USA: Georgia | collected... | reverse complement strand
GAACACCCAAAACTAAAAAACTCAACAATGTTCATAACTTGCTCTGCACCAGATATGTTATAAACACATAATAACAATATAAAAGAAAATAACTTAATGATTTTCATAATTCGTTTACCAACTTGGTACTAATGTTAAAATAACAATTGGAATTAACCAAAAGAAGAAAAACATTTGTGATTTTCGATGTACAATTAACTCACTCACTGATAACTCTTTACTCCGAAATCCAAACTGTCTCGAAAAAAAGCTACTAGAAAAAAGCTTTATCGGTTCAGCATGATTACTTTGCATCTCTGCTCGAGATAATATCCCATATTTATAACCTAGTAATTTTATAACGGTACTTACCCACAGAATTAGCAGTCCTGTAGCCAAATTAAAGCACAAGCTAATTAATCCCAAATAAAAGAATGTCGTTGTATAGAACTCATGGTTATGCTTATACTTCTCATATTTCACAATATTATCTATATAGTCTATTATCTTATCGTTATTAATCATCATTTTTAGCCTCAATGGTATTTTTAAGTTTTAGATACTCCATCTTTGAATTACTTATTTTTAACAGCAGCACTAGCATTTTTTTTCATATTTCTACGTCTTAGCTCTTGCTCATTTGTATTGAATATCTGAGTATCCTCATAATTCCAATTTGGGTTTACTGCCTTAAATAACCTAGCAGAGGCCCAAAAACATGCTTGCCCTAAATCAGAACCCATTTCTTGTGAATATTTATAAGTATCGGACTCACTCGTGGTAAAACCTGATACAATATGTTTCTCACTAAATGAACCAACCCAATAGAATGGATCACAAGCTTTGTTTGCTTGCTCTAATTTAGTTGCTCCTTCATATATGTGAATTATCCACCAAAGACCTAAAAAAACAAGAATGTAATATATCGCTTTAGCATTTATCAAATCAGACTCCCAACTTATATAGTGAATCCATTTGAGAACATCGCTGTAAATTGACGGTCGGGTTCTATTGTGTAAACATTGCTTTCGTTTAATCTACTTGCTTTAACTCCAGCTTTTCCATCTAAGTCAACTACAAATCCCCTGACCTTAACCTGTAAATCTTTACCTTGATTTATACAAGACAATTTTTCAAGTCGTATTTTAGTTCTCATAATAGAAGAATCAAACGCAGCGGCTCCAATAAGTTTACAATTCTTTAAATCAACACCAAATTGATTGGGCATAACAATAGTTCCATTAACATTAAAGATTATTGGCACTGGATCATAATTAGTTACTTTAGTTGAGATCTGAACACCTGAAATAGTTGTAATCTTACCGAATGAACCAGCCGGAACATTACGTGTAGCATCATACTTAACTGGTAAATACGTTAAGTTGACACTTTCAGTATCTCCAGTATTATCAATTGCAAATACGTAATTAATACTAACTAATGACATCACTAAAATAAATTGTTTCATATTAGTTTCCCTTTACTGAACTCTCTAGTTGATTTTTAAAATCTTGTGAGTTGATATAATCAGTAATTCCGCCGATATCTACCCCCTGAAGAACTTTACCATTGCCTAAAATAATAGTTGGAGTTCCAGTAACATTATATGCTCGAGCAGCTTCAGCATTTTGTTCAATAATTTTGTCAGCAGAACATCCGTCTCTCAACGTTACCTTTTGATTGTCATCTGACTTAACCATATAATTTTCTAGTACAGTATTCTTATCAAGATCTTTTGTACAATAAATATTAGTGACATGCTGTTTTGCATTCGGATGCATTGCTAACGGGATTAATATTTTATAAATATCAACTTTTGAAGCTAATCCACTGGAAACAATTTGTTGCTCCAAAATTCGACAATAAGGACAATCAGGATCTTCAAAAATTACTACTTTCTTACCGTGAGGGTTATTTGTCCCTTTCGTAACAATTGCATTTTGAAGATCTATTTTTGTAACATCAACTTTTGTATTTTGTACTTTTAACGCATCAACATCAGCAGTAATATCTTGCTGTGAGTATGGATTAAATAAATGCCCAACTATTAAGAACGGCGAGCCAATTTGCCCATAAAAAATATTTTGTCCAGCTTGTAGAACGTAAAGATTTTTATATGGAGTTGTATAGATTTTTTCTATCTGCGTACTAGGAAGCAATTTTCTAAAAAATGCGAATGTTTTAGCATCTTTAACTTCGGACATTTTGTATTGCGCGGAAAGATCATCTGTTGTCAGTACCGCTGGTTGAGTAGATTTAGAGGTAGTTACTGCGCCAGCATTAATTGCTATACCAGCGCATAAAATTGATAATAAAATTTTTTTCATGTCTTATCCTAAAATAACATAAACGGTGTTAAATAATCGTATAGTGGTTATTTTAGTATTAAGTATGTGTTTTTGTCAAATAAATATTCTTTTTATATCCTTATCTTTTTTGTGTATACGTTGCACGCTTGCCGTAAGTGTACCCCTGCATACCACTTGACGATTTTAATAGACTTGGCAATAACTTGCGCATATTCAGCCCAACAATCTTATTGTTATATTTAGGTCTCTTGTTGATTGCAAATTTCTTAGATTTATTAGCACTTAAATATGGTGTTTTGACATGAAAGAGTAAGCGCCCATCATAAAAAATTATCGCTTCTCCAGTTGATAGCGCACGAATATCTTTTGGTAAAACAATATCGGTTAGCTGTTGTGATTCAGAATAGCCAATATTGTCAGATTCTCCTTGTGATGATTCAGTAATCGCCTTTGTCGACCCACTTGTGTTATCTCCTTTTGATACAGACTGAGAGTAAACGGTGCTCCATTGTTGTCCAATTAGATCTGCAACATCCTGACAACCATCCTTAGATTTCATTTTCATAAAAATTGATGTGATTGTGTTTTCTGTAATTTTTGTGTAAAATGCTGGCGATACTTCTTTAAGATTGGCGGTTGATTGCGCTGAGAAAAACAAACTAATTCTGGCCGAGCGGCATTGTTGGAATAAAGTATCCCAGTTTTCATTGGCATAACCACCAGCCTCGTCCATAATTACTAGATATGGAATTTTAGGCCTTTTTTTAGAGTCTTGTTGCAGCCAACCAACAACGGTCCTAAAATCCGACATAAAGATCTTTCCAAACTCTTTAGCTGCATCTGGTTTATTCATTGTAGGCAGTAAGACATAAACAATTTTGTTATTCATAATACAGTCTAACAAATTAACGTCTGGATCATAAGAACCAGTTACCTCACCAAATAATCCGTTACCAAAAACATATGGTTTAGCTGCGGTACCAGAGATATTTGCTTTCAATCTAGAAGTATTAATTTTGTAATTACCCTCGCGATCTTTTTCACGATACCCATCGAGATATAGTGAAAATTGTAATGTTACAGGATCATTAGGGTATTTTGTGTAGAGATCTTTTTCCATTTTTAGTAAAGCCTCTTCATTTGACATCATAATAGCCAAATCATGCATATTGACAGCATCAGCAATTTTTAATGCAGCAGCAATAATAGTTTCTAATGCCTTATACCCCTCGTTTCGGTAGAACTCTGCCCGCGCATCTTGCGGTAGTAGTGAAATAACCCTCGAAGCAATTTCTTGCGGATCTCCGTTTAAAACTGGATTATATGTATTTGAAAGTTCAGGATTACCTGGAGAGATAACATATAAATCTTCATGACGGCCAATAGAATAAAGTAGATCATAAAACCCTTGTAAATCATCATAATCCATCTTACCATCAATAAATATGGCACCCCCACCTTTTGCAATATTCTGTAACATAATTGAACGCATTAATACTGTTTTACCTGCACCAGTTGAACCTAGTATAATTGCATGTTTTAATAAATAATCATATGGAATATTTATTTTAAAAGCATTATCTGTGGTATATCCCATAGTAATACCATCTTTAAGAAACATCTCCTTTTTATCTTCATAAGGTATTTTTGAAGAAATAAAATTTATCTTACTACGCAATGCTTGTTTTTGATAATTATTTCGAATAATATTTACACAAAGTAATGCTGTAATAAACATTACTACATGACTTGAAACACTATAATAAGTACTTTTAAAATTAATATAGATGGTATTAAACCAGAACCCAAAAGTAATTATTAAAAGCATTAAGGTAGTTTCATATGAACCACCAATTTTAAGCCTTAATAAATGAGGTTTTATATCATCAGACTTATTAATTTCGTAGGAATCCTTAATGTTTTTAATTTTATCAATTAAACTCATAATACTTAGTTACCTCTTAATATTTTTCGCTATTTATTAATTTATGAATTGTTATACATATGTTATAAGCATATTATTTCAACAACCATCATAGTATTTACAATCAATAATATTCGTCGAGTCTATCTCTAATATTAGCTCATCAATTTCTGAATTTGAAAGACTAATTGGTTTTAATGTTTGATTTTCAATTTTCTTTATTTCTTCAAGTTTCTTTCTCCCATTTTCACAAAAGGTAACAAGTCTAAATTTTGAAGATTTATCATCATAGATAGTAATACCATGTTTTTTATAGATGCATTTATTATCACAAGTTTTAAGTGTTGTCATTTTGTAGCTCTCTAAATAGTTTGTTTAATTAGAAATATAAACATATAAACATATAATTTCATTTGTATTTTAAATAAAGATCTACCCTTTTAAATTCCTTGCTTTCATTTTCAGGAAGTTTTGTCTGGTCGTAAGTATATATTACAGTCTTACAATTTTTGGGGTTCCCAGAATTATCAACCAAGACCGACGTAGTTGGTCCCATAATATATTCAATACTTTCAATACATCCTATATATGATTGACTATTAATACGTTTAACCTCTACATATCTAGGTTGTATACTATAATAAAATGCAAATAACAACGCTATAAACGCACCCGAAGCAACTAGCTTACCGCTCCTATGTTTATTGAATAATGCACCAGCAGACATAAGCACACAAAGAACAGTTACAATATAAAACATTTGATGAGTTAACATACGGTAATACCCTATTTAATTTAAGCGCCCTAATTATTATTTTTTATATTAACTATAATCTTATCTACATCTGATTCTTTTTGGCCTTTAGGTGTTTTACTTAAAAAAGTCTCAGATATTTTTTTATTATGCAAGTCATATAAATTTTTAATGTGATCATATTCATTGTCACCTAATTCAACAGATGTAAAACAAGTTCTATCAAAACAATAATAAGAGATTCCATTATTTTCATCTGTAGTACTAATAAACTTAAATTTTTGCTGTTGAATAATATAACTAATTAACCAGATGGTTATTACAAAAAACAGTAAAAATTTAAGATATTCATCAATCAGGTTGATAATTTTCATAACCACGTTTCTAATCATTAATATCAACCACCTAATTATGGAGTGAAAATTATCAACCAAAATTTTTTTATTCATATTTAATCCCATAAAATTAAATTTAAAACGGCATTTTTAAAACAACATCTTTAATTAAAAAACGGCAAACGACATATAAACGGCAGAGACGGCAAAACAGCAAAAACGGCAATTTCTAATTATAAATAGTTTTATATCAATCACAATGTTATAAATTTTCCTGTATATTTTCAATTATAGATTCCTTAGCCGTTTTTACTGATCTAAAATATAAATTTAACTTTTCAGAAAATTTTAAATATTGAGAATAAGAAATACCTTTGCGACATGCATTAAAAAATGATGCTCTATCTACCCCAATAGTTTTAAATACATCATATTTAAGACTACCAAATTCGTTAATTATAATTTCTTTAATCTCTTGAATTTTTTTCTTCGGGTCATGAAAACCTTTATATTTAAGTAATTTTCTTTTTATATTGTATGGCACGGAATTAACCTCAATATAATTATAAATAATTTGACGAGTAACACCAAAAAATTTGGCTAATTCCGTTATTGTTAACCCCGTATCCGCAATATACATTTTTATACTTGGTTCTGGAGCTGGCGCCACTGATGTCGATGAAATATCAAATCTTTCAGGATCAAACTCAATATTTCTGTTTTGTTCTCGCATCTCTGACATATGAATATTTTTAGCAAATTTAACTAAATAAGCGCAAAATTTATTCTCATTATCAAATTTTAAAAATTCTTGATTATCAAGTAAGTGCTCTATAAACTTTGACCGCATCTCATCCTTATCAATATTAGGAACTCTATTAAGAACAATAAAAATATCATCATAAATACTAACTATAAATTTATTAATATCTATTTTTCTCTCATTAAGCAGCGACAAATTTATCTTTATAGAAATTGAATAATCTGTTTGCATTCGTTATACTTTCCAGTTGATTAAATTCTAATTGTTTATTTATTTCATTTATATATCTGTTTATTTCTTTTTTATAAATATAAGAGCACCTAAAATAGTTTATTGGTTGCCCTGACATATAGTCATTTGATATTAAGTCCTTATGTGACGAATCAAATAAACCAAATGGATTTATTATTTGACAATTATGCCCTTCCGCAATGTTTAGCTCATGCTCAAAGTCTAAGAAATTTGTAGCAATTATTTTTGGAATATTACAGATTTCATTAATTTTTTCGATAGTAATATCTAAATCAAAATAAACCAGAACAGGTAATTCAAGATTACTATATAAAAACAAAGCATCACTCAAATTATCGACTAATATTATTGAACTTAAATTAGCGATCTCTTTGATTTTACTTATGAGAATATAATTACTACTGCTCTGTATTAATTTATCATTTGGATACTCTATAATTTCATCATTATTTGTAGCTATTTGGATGTAGCCACTATGTTTTCCGCTGTCAAAATTATCGACCAAAACAGTAAATAGATTTTCTTTGTAACATTTATTATTAAATATCTCAATGATTTTTTTCTCATCAATATTTAACTTATTAAATATCTTATTGTCTCCACTTTCTGATAAAATTTCTTGTAGCGTTGCTAACTTACTCTGTAAATCTTGAATTTTAAACTCATCATCCTGTTTTTTCTTTTCAAATTCTTGCAATAAACCGTCATAGCTATACCCAGATAATTTGTAATTCTCTTTAAATTCAATATTATCGTGACCTTGCTCAAAAGTTTTTGTTTTGTAAACTATATAATGTAAATTTGGTACGCCTTTCACAAAGGCCTTATAAGATCCAGCCGGAAAATTTTTCCCATGAACAGGGCAGCGTATGAAGTTATTTGTTTCAAATTCAATTTTATTAACAATAAATCCTACTGCTCTTAATTTTTCTAAATATATATTTTCTAATTCACTTAATGTAATTTTCTTGTATCTTCCATTATTCTTAGTTTTAGTAGGAAGTTGTGTAATAGGTTCCTGTATATAAGGTGGTTGATCAGGAATATTATTAATTGGATATTGAGGAATATCATTGGGCTGAGGAATATCATCACCATCGTCACTCGGATAAGGAGGTACATCATCCTGTGATTTGTCCTCTAAGAATACAGGCTCTACCTTAACTGGCTCAACATAAGGTGTATCAATTTTCTTTACGTCTGTATTTTTAATAGAGCTATCATAAATTAATTGACCATCTTTAATCACTAACTTAGCAATAGAATCTTTAGCTTGTAGACCAACTATTACGTCAGATTTAATACTTTGATTATCGACAATCACATCATATCTTAAAATAATACATTGTGTATATCGTTTAATTTCTCTATTTGATGCTTTATCTAAAAATACAATATGGCAAAGCACATTTTCAAAACCTTTAGCATATAATCCATCCAACATAAATAATTTACTAATCTGCTTAAATACCCCGGTATTCGCGTAATTTTCTACTGTAAATGTTTGTTTTGTTAGTTTTATAATTTCTTTAACAAATTCATTAACTGATAAATAAATATATCCATCTACAAGTGTTCCACAACGTGCAATTGAGGTTTTATCTCTGAGTAGATCATAAAATGAGATACGATAGATACTTAATATTCTGTCCTCTGACATCTGCATCCCCTCAAGCTCTGATGCTTTAGTGTCTGCAGTTTTAAACATATGATTAGCGACCACCAATACCTCAGACTCCTCAACAAATGTTTTAGATTGATTGTTAGTTAAATGTAATACATCGTCCCTCAACTCTGAGTCTAATTGATTAAAATAATATAGTTGCCCTAAAATAAAATAACTTAATTGTTCATGCCCATTATAATTAGGCTTATCTTCGTTATAACAACGAATTTTCCCAAGGTCGTGCCCAAGACATGCAAATACTAATCTTTCTTTTACTAAATCTTCATATTGCTTATATACATCATTAGAAAATAAAGACAACCCATATTCAGCAACATGGAGACTATGATGAAAAACAGTTGAGCCGCCATGACCAAGCTCGACAAGGCTGGCTTTAACCTCTCTATTATGATATAAATAGCTAAAAACCTCTATAAATGCGTTATAAACAGACTCTTTACTTTTATTACCTTGTAATTGACAAAAATATTCATGCATTAATGGATAAGAACTTTCTCTAGCCTTTATAGAGTAATTAACTTCTTGAGTGGTCTTAAAATTACCCGTTGTTAATAAAGCATTAATTTGCATTGGTGTGACGGGATTAATTCTTATTGGTTCTATTATGGAGCCTAAACTAGATTTCATAAAAATATTGCTATTTGGCTTAACTTTATTTCTTTTAAATGCCACGTACACAATAGCAATAACTAATCCAACTATAATTGAAATTATTGTATTCTTTAACTCCACTAAATTGCCTTTAATAAAATCTTTATTGAGAAAATATTCAACAATAAATAATTGTAGTGAAACCAATACAATACTTATCAATATTGGATTTTTCTGAATTCTTGGTAAATTAACCTTATAAATCACCCCGACAAAATTATTATTTTTAAGTGATGGATAAAGCTCATTTTGATTATAAGTAAGATTTTTAATAATAACTTTTATTATTTTTAATTCAAATAATATAAATCTTTTAATCGGCGGTACAGCTTTAGTAAATATTTGATGAATTACTTTGGTTAAGCCACCAAATAACTGTAAAATTTTATAGACAATAAAGAGCACTAAAATAATAACTGCTAATTGTACTACCAGCATAAATTTCATAGGTTGCTCCTCCAATCATGATAAATACCCCATTCCGAAGTCCAGCAAAACCTTTTTAGATTTTGCTGCCTTGGATTTCTAGCTGTAAAATACAATTTACTATCCATTACGGCCACAAGATTATTTCTTATTAACTTTTCGATAATTGCTTGGATGTCTTCTACATCATCAAATTCATTATAAATAATGTTAAGTGTAACCGCAGGATATTTATGTATAAATCTACATATTTTTAAAAAAACAAAATCATTCCCCAGTAATATTTCTCCAATTAATTTACTAGGTATTGGATTTTCGACAATCAAATCACCAAATTTTATAGCTATATTATTCAAATATAACTCATAAATTAATCTAAGCCTTAATACAAAAGGTTCTATCCCTACTCTTGCTATATCACTTTCGTAAGACTGTGAATTTAAGATCGAGTTAAGAATTTGTATTCGCTTTTTATATGAAGTTGCAATTTGAAATGCGGACCTAACAGTTTTAAAAATATTACCAAAAGTGACCAGTTGTAATTCTGTATCAAATTCGGCAATTAATTCTTTATTGTGGAAATAACAATAGTTTTCAATATGTTCATTTGTAACTATCTGCTGGTAGCCACTTTTCTTAAAAACATCTTCCCATAACATTTTATGAGTTATTTAAAATTGGTTCACCAGTTTGCGGATCAAACTTTAACTCATGAAATACCTGATTATTATCTGAATTATGAGCTATAACCTCATTAGAGTCGTATAATGGAGCAGTATCGTCTGCTTGCACCACTGCGTTATTTATAGCTTCAAAATTATTATTTTCTATAATTTCTTGTAATTTTAGATACCATGCAGGGACATTTTTAGGAATGTGCTTACCTGGAGCAATTACAGTTGTTAAGTTAGAAACCTTGATAAACGTTTCTATTCTTTTTACATCTTTATCCTCTCTTGAGTTTAATGCACCTTCAATCAAAACAGGCTGTAATTCTAATAATTCATTGTAATATTGATTAGCTAACTTACCATAAAGTCTAGCAGGAATTACCCTATTTTCAGCGCATAGTAATTCAATCAGTAAAGTATCATTACGTACTTTTTTCTTTGCTTTAACTACACCTGCAATGTATGACTTATTAGAACATCTATTGGAGGCTTTTTGTTGCTCCAGAAAACTTAAATTTTTAAATGATTCATAATCAAGAAACGGATTAAACGTTTTATGTTCCGCACCATGTGAGCCTATTACAAAAAACTTTTGAGGCGATGGCATTTCAATAAGGCTAGGCTTAGCAATATATAATGGTCTAATTATTAAAGATGAATAATCAATCTTGGGATCTTGTTGAACCCGTGCAATAATTTTTACCGGTGGAAATTTATGATCTTTAAAGTACGATGGTAAATATTCACCATTGTCTAATCTAACGGAAAGCTTCTGGTTATCGTATGCAGTTTGCCGAAGATCAAATTCAAAACGCCCATCAATTTCGCGAATGTTATCAGCCCAGCCACTGAAATAATTTAAATTAACAAACCCATCCCATCTTTCATAAGATGACACCCTAGCTAAATCAGATTTTTTTAACATAATAAACTCCATAAAAACAAATAACAATACTATATTTTACACAAAATAATACTTTAAATCAATATATAACTTCTTACGCTCTTTTATGTTGGTTTATTTTATGAATGAATTTATTATTTATTGATACTATTTTACGGTTTTTTAATTAATATTTTATATCGTACGATATAATTTTAGGAGCCAAATAAGGTGGGTGTTTCGCAGGGACCCGCCTTGTTTGGCGACCAAGGCAGATCTATAATTTATGGATTTAAGAATATTTTATATCGTACGATATAATTTTAGGAGCCAAATAAGGTGGGTGTTTCGCAGGGACCCGCCTTGTTTGGCGACCAAGGCTAGCATTCAGTATAAAATCTTAGCATTGGATCATATGATTTATTAAAAACAGCTTCTGCATATAGTTGTATTGGTAAATTTCGTAACGATACCTCTGGAATTTTCTTTCGTGCCTTTAATTTATCCACAGCACCAATATATTCTTGCTTTTCCTCTTCAGTTAATAAGTTCCAAGAATATTCTATTTCTTTTTGTTGTTTTAAAAAATTCTCCTCAGATTCTTTTTTCTTTGCGGCTTTGATTTTAGCTTCTTCAGCAGCTTTTGCTTTTGAGCCATATAACGTATCATATTCAGATCGTTTTAATAGCTCAAGGCTCTCAACATAAACCTCAGGATGATTTATAGCGTGGTATAAATAGCCACTTAAACTCTTAATCTTAGTACTGTTTCCATTAATCTTATTTGCAATTGCTTTTACTAATAAATAACCTAAATTACTGTTTAAATTCTTATTCTTATATGTAGCTTTTTTTTCAACATTCTCATTATAAAGTACAACTAAAGCATCAATATTCTCACTTGTAATATCATTGATAGATTCTAAAACAGATTTTATTTCAGATGGAATCTTACAATCTTCAGCTGAATCTTCTTCACTTATATTATCTAACCTTGGCAAAACCTTAATTGAATATGGTGAAAATTCTGGATGTTTTCTACTCTGTTCAGCATAAAACTCGATATTAAAATATGTATTTCTTAATGGTTTTTCCCGATGAGTAATATAATTTTTTATGTATCCATTATTCTTTAGATACTCTAGCGCTCTTAAAAAGATGTTTATTGTACTTGATATTTGCTTATCAGTCATTGAAATTGGGATACTTAATGCTAGAATACTAGCATCCACGATAATAATATTTGGATTTGTTAACTTTATTATACCTTTATTTTTTTTCCGTACACTACCTTTTGCACTTTCAATAAACAGATATATTGCCCTAGCGGTTTTATCTTTAAAATCTAATAAATAATCAAGAGAGTGTAAAAGATATACTTTGTTGACTATATTTTCATACATATAGTTGTTTATATCTATCCTTAACATGTATTTCGTCTTACCAGTTATTTTATTTTCCAAAAATGCTTTTACAGACCCTAGCGTATCTTTGGTAAGTTTAGCACCTTTAAGCATTTCACTTATGGAAAGCTCCTCAGTTTTATATTCAATAAAATTTATTAAATTAAACGTACTAGTAATAGAATTTCTGCGTACTTTAAAGTCTGTAATTTTGTTACCATTAAGCTCATCTCTAATATCACTTAAAAACTCTTCTTCATCAACCAATACCTGGCTACTAGTAATTAAATGTTCAGAAAATACATCTAAAAAATATTCTTTAATCTTGTCATTGCTAGGTAACAGAATACTAATTGGTTTATTATGTAAGAGATTGGACAACTCACTATTAATTGAGTCATTAGATAATTTAAGAGTAGTCAGTGCCTTGTTTAGTTTATTTTCAGAATCAAAATAAATTATAGTCCTTATTTTACTCTTATTTAATACAAAATTATCATTATATACTTTATAGTTGTGAATTAAAATGGTATTATCTAAGTTAACCGATTTAAAATCTACATCATCTAATTCATCAGCATTAAAAACATCACAACTAATGTCACGATATAAAAATGTATTTATAAACTTATACGAAGTTGATGCTAACTTATCCAGACTAGTTCTAACTCTATCGATATATGATGTACCTAAATGCAATACAGAGCACAAATCTGAATAAGTTATATAAATTGTACGAGGAACGTAATCTAGGCGCCAAATAGTTTTAAATTTTACGAATAAATGTAAAATAGCAAAAAAAACATCCTCATCAAATGAGTTAGGTATAGTATGTCCTTTTACAGCTCGGATTAAAATATCAAGATTATCAAGATTAACTTCTTTGGTTTTAACAGCATTTTTATTTTTACTAAACATTGCAGATTGTATTAAGTTAAGTTCTATTGGAGTATCTTTTCGTATACCAACAATATTGTCTTTTTCAATTACTTCTGGAGTTACCAATAAATCAGTTTGCATAGTTTAATTTCCTGACAAAAGCATAGTCTTTGCTAGTTATTGTAAGATTATATACTAAAACAAAAATTAAGGTAATGTTTTTTTGGAAGAATAACCGTTTATTTAACTTTATTCAATCTTTTATGTAAGTATAATGGATAAAAAGTATGCTTTTCTATCAAATTTAAGTATGTATTTTTGTCATTTTAAGTTATCATTATGGCTTCATTATGGTAACTATAAGCAATTGCTATAATTGGATTCTATCAATTTAATAGTATAATAACTAAATATATTTATCATAAACATAACAATATGTTATTGAATTTTAAATATTTGGCTCACCATGAACGGAGTAATAACTCATGTTGAACAGAGTATTGACTCACCGTGAGCGGAGTAAGCATTAAAAATTATCTATAATACCCTGATATTAAATAATAAATATAACTTTTTAAATTTAACTCACTATGAACGGAGTAAATTGCCTTTGACTCACCGTGAACGGAGTGTTGACTCATGTTGAACAGAGTATTGACTCACCGTGAACAGATTAAACACTCATGTTGAACGGAGTTAAAATTAGCGTATAATATTGCAGTTACTAGGTTTCAGATGTATAACGACACATATAACATCATTAACACATTAGACAGCAGCTTAGAGCCGTTGTTTTTTATTTGGATAAATTATGATAGATGATCAAAAATTAGAATTTCTCAAAGAAGATATTAAAAATTTAATAAAACTTAAACGTCAGTCTAAGCAGTTAAGCCAAAAAGATTTAAGTAATATAATAGGAATCAGTAAAGGATTTTTAGGTCTTTATGAAAGAGGACAGACAGAAATGACAGTACCTAATTTATTAAAAATAATTTATGCTTTAGATATGGTAGAAGATTTATTTATTTTATTGAAGAATGCATTTGAAAAATAAAAAATATTTAATTTTTCTAAATGCTATTATTCTTACTACTACGATTACTTCATAATTTGATTAATGAATCAAAAAAACTACTATACTTTATATGAAAATTAATAGCAATATCTAAAGTTTCCTGAATTTTAGATCCCGCTAATTTTATTTTATAATTGAATACATTTTGTTTAATTTTTACAACTTAAATTTTTACAGAAAAATTAGTAATTCTGCAAAATAATTTATACTTTCAATATTTAATTGCATTATTAATTATGATTTTAATTTGAACATGTAATGCAGTTATTAAATTAATAGGCAGAGATAACAAATAAACTAAATTTTAAATTAAAAAATTATTATATTCTAACTTCAAACCACTTTTAATTTTTTCTAATCTAGTTTGAACAAAATTAGCTGTAGAAAAGTTAATTTTAATTTCAAAAAAAGCAAATTTAATTATCTTTAATTAATATAACTAATCAAATTTAACTGCTAGTTATTGTCAGATTTTACTAAATATCAAGATGCTTTTGTAAATGATTTCTAATTAAATTAATTTTTGGTTTTGATTTATTAATTCCACGAACAAAATTTGAGATATTTTTTAATATTTTATTTCTATCTCTTACTGTAGTAATTAATAATTTAGTTAATGATCTTAACTCAACATTATTTTTCATATAATTTGAGTTTAAATAATAGCCAACTTTACTTTCAGAAATTTCAGTAAAGTAATAATTTGAATTTCCTACTGGGTTTGGCAAATAATTTACTTTATAAAATCGATAATAGTCGCTCCTTAATTTAACTGATATTGAATCAAAAAATGTCTTATTTTTCTTGTTATATTCAGAAATAATATTTACTAATTTATTAATCAAATTATCATAGTTTTCTAAGAGTTCAAAATTTTTAACTATAGAGTCATTAAGTTCATTAAAATATTTATTTTTCATTAGTAGATCTACTTATTATATTTTGTTCAATATTATTCAATTTTTCTAGCGTATTGAATAAATTTTTTGTATTGCAAATATCATCACGGATATTTATTAAAAGTTCTAAATCTTTAATAATTGGCTTGATTTGATTTTTATTCGCAATATACTGGGGTTTTTTACAAATTCGTTTAAGAACATTTTTTTTACAAATTGAATAGTATCTTTGATTAAATTCCGAATTTATAGAGCTTTTACTATCTGAAAGTTTTTGTCTTATTAAAAATTTAATTTCATCTTTTCCAAAAAATATCTCTACCCTACCATATATCTCAGGTTGAATATTTATAAGTAAAATATTTAATTCCCAAATTAATTTATCAATTTTTCTAATTAAAAAAATTAATGATTTTTTATTTTGATTAATTTCTATTACTGCATTATTTGTTAATGTTTGTAATAAATTTTTTTGTTTAATTGTTGACATTTATAATTTATATCTTTAATTAATAAATCTATAATGGTTATTTTTATAATTATAATATGTTTTTTAACATTCTATAATTATTGAGATATATATTATAAAGCAAATTGATATTTTAATCAATAAATTAAGTTAATAAGTCTATAATGGTTAAATAGATTAGTTTAAATTTGTAAGTTATCTTAATAAATCTATAATGGTTATATAAATAAATAAATAATATTATTAGTTGTTAGCACTGTTAAAATAACTAATACTTGAAATATAGTTAATAAATATTTATAATGGTGGTATGATAATTTTAATGGAGTATTGGTATGGTAGAAAGTTTGGAAATTGTAAAACAAAGGTTTTTAGATATTGCTAATTCTGCAGCTATTAATGATAAGAATTTAATTATTAAACAAATGATCTCTGAAAATGAGCAAGCAATAATAACGATGATAGATAAGAAAATTTCACCCGTAGAAATTGCAAATAAATTTAACGATGTTTTTATTGATACTTATAAATTTAAGCTTACTGCCAAAATTATTAAAGAGTCATTTCCAAATAAATTTGCTGATAAAAAGAAAAGAGTAAAGAAATAAATAAAAATAATGCGCATTTATTGCGCATTATTTAGTAACCTGAATCAATTTTAACTTTTTTCTTTTTCGGTATAGTATTTGCACTATTATCTTCAACAATATCACTATGAGTATTTCTAATTTCAGTACTTACATTTTTGATAATGTTCTGAGTTTTAACTTCTATTTTATCCTTTCTTTTTGTTGGTTTTTCTATTATGTAATTATCTAAAATTCCTTTTTTTTGGCCGTAATTAATAATGGCATCACTTACAAATTTGCTTCTAGATCTTTTAGGTATTGTGTCTAAAACTTCACAAGCTTTTATTGTTAGTGATAGTTGTCTATTGCTCACTTATAATGCCTTCCAATTCTTTATAATAACCTCTAACGTTTGCAAATTCGTAAGGTGTATTTGAATATACTTGATGATCAAAAATTTCAATATTATTTTCTTTTAATAGATATGCCCCACCACCTGAAATAATAACCTTAAATACTTTATTAATAACATCTCCATTTTTAGAAAATATTTCATTTTGTAAAAGTTTAGAATATTTTAAAATTTCCTTTGATATTACATCAGTTAAGTCATGCGTTTTTGCTCCAATCCGTACACTACGATTTAGTAAAATATCTTTTACTTCTTGCTCACTAAAAACAATATTTAATTCTTTATTTAAATATTTTTGGAGTTCTTGAACTAATGTATTTACTCCATAAGTATTTGCATAGTTTTTATTAGGTATTGGGATTCCATTCATGAATATTAAATGATCAAAAGTATTATAACCAATGTCTAGAACTGCAAAGAAATCCTCTTTAATCTCATCGTGGTTTGAAATTTTATAGTCAATATAAACCCCTTTACCCTGCGGTACAATGTAAATATTTTCTGGGTCAATTTTATAGTGTTCATTATTAACAAAAATATTTGATAGTCTTTCACCAAATTCTTCAGCTTTAGACCAATCTTTTAGCGATAAACCTGTGATTAATTTTATCTCATCTGAGGGCTTTACGCCAGACATTTTAAGAGCTTTGTATAATAGTAATGGTGCATATTCATACATGTATGAATATTGACGAGTTATAAAGGGTTTGTTTAATAACGCTTGTTCGCCTACCAGGTACTCTAGATCATTGAAGGTAAAAACTTCTAAAGCATTTTGGTTATAATCAACACTACTGTTTCCAGCAAAAGATATAGCGTTTGTAAACTTAAAATAAACTTCTTCGCCTTTATTATTTTTAAAATAGATTTTAGGGTCTCCGTAACCAATATCTATTGCGATAACAAATTTTTTTCTTTGCATTTTTAAATTCCTATTGTGTGTTATTATGTATTTTATATATGTTATAAGCATATATAAAACGTTGAGAAGATTAGATTTTAACCCATTTTCTGTATTATGTCAATAATATTTGTTTTATATATGCTTATAACATATATAAAACATTAAAATAAAATGTATATAAAACCAGTAAGATACAGATACAAAATAAGATAATTATTATATATGTAATAATAAAATAGTTAAATTATTAGGCTATTTTAAATAAAAAAATACAAACATATAAAAATATAAACATTTAAGTATACTATAATATTAAAAGATTAACACATAAAATAAAAGTATGCTAATATGTCAACTGAAAGTATACATTTTTTAAATAATGGAGGGTGATATGGCCAAGATAATTACTTTTTTTAATCAGAAGGGAGGGTGCGGTAAGACCACAATAGCAATGAATGTTGCTGCTGTATTAGCTACTGATTATAAGGCTAAAGTAATGGTGGTTGATGGTGATAGTCAAGGCTCAGCATCAAGGTGGATTGCTTTAGCTGATGAAGACAAGCCTTTTCCTGCCTCAATTGTTGGAATGGCTCACATTAAAACAAAAGCACATCAAGAGATAAAGAAATTTAAAGATGATTATGATTATATAATTGTTGATTGTCCGCCGACTCTAGAGAGTGTATTCTCAGAGTCTGCCTTAGTTGTTAGTGATGTTGGGGTTTTACCTGTGATACCTAGCCCAAATGATTTCTTTTCAGTTGCTGGTGCTGAATTTATGATTGAAAGGATTTCAGAGATAAATGACGCTTTAAATGCACGTGTTGTTTTTAATTCATATCAACCAAATTTAACAATGACACATGAAATAGAAGATTCTTTAAGTAAGTCTTCAAAATTAGGATTATTTAATGCTCGTATTGGACAGAGGACCGCATATAGACAAGCGGTTGTTAAAGGTGGTTCTGTATTGGATATGAAGGACATTAAAGCTAAGCTTGAGATGAGGGAGTTAGTAAGGGAAATATTATTATTATTGTAAGTTTGTATTTCAAACATATAAGCATATAAACATAAAGAAATATAAAAATATTGTGTTATAATACTTTAATAATTATTTATGGGTAAATAAATATGAATAAATTAATTAATGGGTATAATGATGAGCAGCAGAGGTTAAATAATCAAAATAATAATGATAAATTTTCCAAAGCGGATAAGTTATACCAAATAAAAGATGATCCAATTAAATCAGAACCTTTGATTGCTGGTTCTTTTAAAATTCCAGAAAGTGAATATAAAACCGTTTCTAATATCATAAGAACCTTAGTAAACTGTGATTTAAATAAGGTAAAACAGTCTGAAGTTTTTCGAATGGGGCTTATTGCATTATCCAATATGAAAGAGGAAGAGCTTGTAGAAATTTACAAAGGGTTAATAAAATTAAAGACGGGCGGTAAAAAGAGTGATTAAACTATATTAAAAACCTTAACTGAACACTGGTATGTAGTGCTATCGCGTAGAAAACTGTATATTAAACTCAATATTAAAGGAAATCGAAAAATGAGTGTTAATAATCTTATAAAACAAGCACAAAATGATATTTCAGCAAAAATAATAAAATATGCTGAGGATCGATTATCTAATATTAATAGAGGAGCAGAAACTCCTAGACTAGCTGCATTGCTCGTTGAAAAATACGTGTGGGGTTGTTATGAAACTCTTCATTTACTAGAAGAAATTGGATTAAAAGCTATTTCGGATGAAATTTTAAAAGTTGGAGATTCAATTTGTAACTCCATTGATCCGGAATTTAATAAAAATAAAAAACTACGATGGGCATCTAGACCAGCAGATATTAGTAGTAATGCTTCATTAACTAAATAATCTAAATAGTTAAAAATATAAGCACATAAAGATACAAACATGTAGTATTATTATATGTTTGTATCTTTATGTGCTTTATAGAATAATTCATCACAATTAAGTTGTAAAACATTAATCAATTTTACTAGCGTAGTAAATCTGATGTCATGTAAACCTCTTTCAAATTGAGAAATTTGGTTTCTAGTTAAATTGCATTTGAAACCTAATTCTTCTTGGCTAAGATTTAACTTTTTCCGATTGAATTTAATAATATTTCCGAGTTTTTTTAGTAGTTCTGTTTTATCCATAATTATTTAGTAGTAAAACACCTAAAAACAGGTATGTATAGTATAAAAAAATTATTTTTTGATGATTTTCTTGGAAAATATAGGGTTATTCTTTAACAAGTGTTTTATTCCTTTCTCTTGAACTTAAATAAACTAAATAAGTAGATGAAGAGTAATCATGAAATTAAACTAGAAACTTTGATTATTTAAATAGATTTTTTACCAATAATTAACACTCTATTTTGTGTAAGTATAATACCATTAGGAGATTGTAGCTTAGATATTGCATTATCAAACTTTATTTTGTCTTTAATTTCATTAAAATCATTGATAGTAGGTGTTACTTTACATAATTCAAGAAGACCATTTTTAGTATACATTGTTTTCCAAAAGCCATTTTTTAATGTAACATTGGAGAGATTAGATTCTATATTATTTCGTAAATTAGAAAGATAATGCTCTTCAGGATCTTGAATTAATTGGCCACGTAAAACCCCAAATTCATCAACCCCAAATTCTTTTTTAAACTCAATTTTATCAGCGCATCCAATGGTTTCATTAATGAAATATCCATCTAATTTTAATACTCGATATACTTCTGAAATATTCCACGGAGCTAAACTACAAGTAACAATGTTAAAAGAAGAGTCTGGAAAAGGTAGTTTATCAGCAACTCCATTCACTATTGTTATATTTTTCAAATTATAATGTTGTAGTGCATTATTAGCTAACTTCCGCATTTCTAGGCTTGGTTCCATTGCTACAATATGACTGAGATGCTTAGCTAATGGTATTACTTTACGTGAATCACCAGAACCTATGTCTAAAAGGGTAGAAGTGGTTTTTGTAATATTTAAAATTTCTTGCTGTAAATCCCATGGCCTTGCTTCTATATCAATACCTCGAATTAAATCAGATGCATATTCTGCACTGTATTCTTTAGTGTTTGTTATCATTTAGTACTCATTTTAAATGGATTGAAATTGGTATTTGTATCATATACATCTAGGTTTTCAGCTTTTTTTAATAGAATAATAACAAAGTTTGCTGGTAAAGCAACGGCTATGGCAAATAATAATCTATAACAATAAGCAGAAATAATCATTTTTAACAGTGTATTACTAGCTAAATGTTGAATTAGTCCAAATATTATCAGATATAAAATTAAAGTGTGGAGTAAATCTCCAAACGAAGCGGCTATAATTGATCTGAACCAAAAATATTTTCCATGCATTATAATTTTGAATTTTGCAAGGATGTAGCAGTTAAGAAGCGATCCTGCAATCATGCCAATGCTTGCTATTATTGTGAACAACCAAGTATATTTAAATACAGCAGAAAATTCCTGATGTAGACTCCAATCTGTAGGAGCTGGTAGAGATAATAGTGCTGATACTGCAAAAATAAATATAAATCCACATATAATTGAATTCCAAAGCATTTTACGCATAGCTTTATATCCATAAACCTCAGTAATTATGTCACTTAAAGCATATGTGAGTGGAAAAATAATAGTAGAAGATGGTAATTTTAACCAACCCAAAATAGAAATTTTAGATGCAGTTACTGTTCCTGCTAGCAAAAAAGTTATTAACAACATAGATAATAACATTAAGTATTTAGTGGTGTTAAAGCTGGTTTTGCGCATATTTAATCCATTATTTAGTTAAAATCGTTTGAACCTAAGGCATAGCCAATTTTAACTGCATCAGTCGGAGACATGCGAGAGATAACACTTTGCTCGTTTATGATCTGGTTTGCGGTTTTAATTACAATTTTATTTTCAGTATTATTTTTAATTGCAAAAACAATTTTATTACTCTCTATTACTCGTTGAGCCATTATTGAATATTCAGGTTGATTTAAATCTAAAGTTCCAAGATAAGTTAATGTTCTTACATCTCGAGGCGAAAATTGATCAACAATGTCATTATCTGCAAGGATTTCCATAACAGTAATAAAAAAAGTTAGTTTTGTGTTAATGATTGAGATGTGAGCTAAATAACCATGCTCATCATTTTTTTCAAATTCAATTAATCTAAATTTGGGTTGAAATATTTGATTATGATTTAAATAATTGAAAATTCGAACACATTTTCTAAAAGTTGTTACTAAATTACTCATGATTGCGACGATCCTCTATTAATGTTGCAATAATTACGTCTTCAATATTAATTTTTCGTAAGCTTGAAACTCCAATATCTGGGTTTAATGCTTTCATATGTTTTTGATTTAAATCAAATACTACCTGTCTAAATACATAACATTTTGGGTTACTGAGTTTTATTAAAACAAAACTACGGTCTTGAGGTGCTCTATTAGGATCAAATATCAAAATGGATCCTTTTTGAAATAATGGTTCCATTGATGAATCAGGATTAACCACGGCAAAGCCATTCTCGCTCACATTCATCACGGCTACTTCTTTACTTGTTGAAGTTATTTGTGATCTTTTATCTAAACTAGACCAGGATAAAAGAGGTAAAATTTTAGTACAAGAATCTTCTCCTAAGTATAAGTCTGATGGTAATGGCTCAACACCTAATAATTGCTCTACTGAAATACCAAAAAAATTGGCAATTGGCTCGGTGGTGGTTTTGTATGGGTTTTTTGATTCGCCTGTTAGTATTCTATGAATATTGGCATCCGAAACTTTAGTTTCCTTAGATAGCTCTGTCGGTCTCATATTATTTTTAAATAATAATTTTTTTAAAATTGAAGCTAGTTGTAAATATTTCTTCGCCATTACTTTTCTGTCAAAATCTTAAATCGCCATTATTATAGTACAAAAAACCATAATGTTTCAGTTAGGGTACTTTTTATATTATCCATCTGTTTTAAAATAATATAATTTACTATGCAATATAATATTTTTAAAATATGTTAATCTATTCAATAAAAATACTCGTAAATATTTAATAACTTAAAAATAATTTTCATAAAAAGTTAAATTTAATGTATAATTTATCGTATTGGTTTAAAAATGTAGTAAATTTAAGCCATTTTTTTAAAATTCAAAATGTTACAAATACAATAAGTTTAAACATGTATTGGTAAAAATATGTCACAAGCACAAAAAACAACATCGATACGATTAAAAATTGAGCATTATAATTATTTGAATGCTTAATTTAAACTTTTAATATGTTACGTAAACTGGCATACTTAATTCTAGATACTTATAGGAGTGATCAATGTATATAATTAATGATTTAATCTCTTTAAGAAGTTCCATTAATGCAAACGAACCAAATGAGTCGTATGAATTTCTTAATAACAAAGTATTTTTACATGGCATACAATTAAAAATTACTGATCACATCAGTCAATATGTCTCATCAATATCAGTTCCAGAAAAGATAAGCTTAATACAAGATGCTCTACATGAAAATATTACCATTAGTCCTGAGACATTAGAGTATGAATCAATAAATACTATATGTCATGAAATTATTGTAACTAAAATATTTTGTAAAGAGTATATTAGTCATTAGTTGTAATATAACTAGATTGATTTTTAGCTATTTCAGCGGTCTCTTCTTTAACTGCAACCATCTTTATATTTTTAATGGCTAAAGTAATGCTTTGCATTGCTGTAAAACTATTAAACCTACATTTATTTTTATCTGTTATATCCATTCCATTTAAACGAGATACGAGTGGTTCTAAGTAACCAAAATTTAATTTGTCGTCTAAAATAATAATGCATCCAAAAGGTTTTATTATCGAGGGTGTTTCTGTTGTTATTCTAAATAAATCATTTAAGTCTTGATAATAGTGTAAATGAACTAGCTTGCCATATTTTTGCTTTAGATAAATGTTCTTCGATACTAAAATTGACTTTATTTTATAATTTAAATCATTTTCAAAATCAGTTATGTTCTGAAAACTCGGTACAGTTATTGAATAGTTTTCTGACATTAAATCTAAAATCGAGCAGTTAAAGTAATTAGCAATAGGGTAAAGAATCTTAATATTTGGAGAGTAGGATTTTTCACCATTCACCAATCTTCTCAACGTCATCTCGCCCAATCCTAATGTTTCTGCTAACTTAGGTATAGATGAATTTTCTTCATTTATTTTTTCTAATAATTTTCTTGATAGTGTTTCCAGTTCTGGTTGATTATCACTTGCATAATTTAAATATGAATCTTTTGCCATATTTTTTATCCTATAAAATTGACAAAATCACATACTATCCTTTATAATCCCAACATAAAAGGTGCGATTAGCTAATAATTAATGTTGAAGCAACAGGATGTGTGGAAAGTGTATGTATATTTAGCTTTTATGTTTATATTATACAGTGTAACTGCATATTCTGCAAACTGTATTGATAATAGTGGAGTGTATTCGTATTTACTTTATATTGCTCAAGAAGAAGCCGAAATAGCGGGTATTCCAGGTTATAAATCTGGCATGCTAGTTGATAAAGGTAATAAGGTGAATAAAGTTCAATTATTGCAAGCATATAAAAGAGCACATATGCAAGCTCAATTAACGGAGGCTCAAATAGAACAAATTAATTTGTTAGAAAAAAGCAAAGATGATTTTTTAAGGGATAATTTATGCAAAAGATAATATGCAGTATGTTATCAGTATTGGCTATATGCTCATGTTCATCAACGACAATAAAATATACAGAGGTAGACAAGATTGGAGCTAATTATAGTAATTACAAAAAGCAATATTTTTATTGCCAAGGGGAATCTTGTTTATTCTCTACAAAACTAGAACCATATACGGCTACAGATTTTAAACCAATAGAACCAGATTATGTGCCACCAATTACAATAGTTAATAACGATATAAAAAGAGTGAAGAAACATAAACCGTATCATCATAAGAAGAAGTTATCACGTAAAGCAGTCAAGAAAAATTCAGATTTAATTACAAAATGTTTTATTGTAAATAAAAATGAAAGTGGAAATGTTGCTATATCTGGCAATCACTTAATTCCAGTCAATAATCAAGAGGTTCAAGAAATGAAGAGTCTTGAAAGTTCGGTTAAATCAACAGTAGTAAAAAAATAACACACCTAAAACACATTTTATAAGGATCAATTATGTGTATTAAAAATATCAAAAAAAAGATAATGAATATGTGGTTGGGAGTCATACTCCTCGGTATTCAAGGTCTGGCATATGCAAACTCTGCCGACAATACTTTTGGTGATGTCGCGGATCAATTCCAGAATTGGGTTCAAGGTTCTTATGGTAGATTAGCATTAATGTTTGCTTTATGTATGATTGTGGGCGGGTTTTTCTTTGGTGGTGGGGCTAAAATGTTATGGGGAGGAGTGGGGTTAGCGCTCATTATCAAATATGGTGCACAAATATTAAATACAATTGCTGGGGTTTCAGCTGAGGTACTACCTGGTACAGCGTTTACGACTCCTGATTCTATAGGTTGGGATTTTGTATTCGAAGCGATTTTAATTTTAGCAGTTATCTCCTCTGTTAGAAAATATAATAAATTGCTTAAAGAATACAATATCTATAGAGAATCTCACGGTGATGAACCTCTAAGCCAAAAACCCGGGCTTTTTGCATTATTCAATAAAAGCAAAAAATAAATCAATTTTTAGGTGTGTTATTTATGCAAACTCAACGAAATCATTACGTTCCGCAATACATTAACAAAAATAATTGGATGTGGTGGGAGAAAGAGGAAGTCAAGTATGTGGCCATACCATTTTTCTTTTTGGCTATTTTTCTTGATTATTTTATGCTGGGGGTACTATCTTCAGTAGTGGCAACTTTTATTGCTTTTAGGATTAGAAGAGGTAAGCCTGAAGGTTACTTGGTTCATTTGCAATATGCAATGGTACCTAAGGACCCAAAAGGTAAAGGGATAATGCCTTTACTATTTAGAGAGCAAAGTTTTCCGAATTCAATATATAAACATATCATAGGTTAAATAATGAAAAAAGAAACATTTTACGGTAAGAGTACTGGGCTTGAGAATGAAAATAAGCGCAATAAGCGCACTATTTATGCATTAGTTGTAGCTGTTTGTATAATTGGGGCTGATAATTTTAGGATGCGTATCACTGAAAAATCCATTATTACACCGTGTGGAAATCCTGAGAATGCTATGTGGGTAGGAAATAGTTCAATCTCCCCTGAATATATGCAGGCAATTGGACATGATGTGCTTGCGCTCGCTCTTAATGTTTCACCTGAGACCGTAGAGCAGAACGATTCTGAATTTTTAATGTATGCTACTCCAGAGTTGAGAACATATTTAGTTGATGATATGAATGATGCGGCACAACGGATAATAAATAATGGTATTTCACAAGCTTTTTACCCAGATCAGTGGAAAGTTGTTCTGAAGACTCAGACGTTATACGTTAATGGCTATTTAAAGACGTTCATTGGTACTCAGCAAACTTCAAATATCCAACAACTATATAAAATAAAATTCAAAACTAGTAACATGAACGTCAGAATTTCAGAGTTCAGACAACTAGATCCTAAGTTAGATAAAGCTGAAATGAAAGATGCGGGGTTGTAATAATGAAAAAAATATTAATGAGTTTACTGGTGTGTAATGCAATATTTCCTGTGTTTGGGGAGCAGATATTTCAAGCAAAGACAGGTCAAACTATAACTGTTACTATCTCAGAGAAAGAGCTAACTAGAATCCAAGTTAGTGGTTTTTCTATTGATAAAGGTTTTACTGCAGCTTCCGTAAAAACAAAAAAATACAATGGTCAACTTTACATATTACCATCAAACATTAAATCTTCATTTAATTTATTTATTACAGATACTAATGGTGATTCATTTAATTTGTTACTTACACCAAGTAAAAATAAAGCAGGAGACAGCATAGTAATTATTCCAGACAAAGCTTCAATAATTCGTGGAAATTCAGCTAAAAACATAAGTAAGACAAGTACGCCCTATGAGCGATCTATCATTAATTTGGTGCAAGTTATGTATTTAGGAATGACTGAGAATGATGGTATTGGCTATCAAGTCGTTGAAAACAATGTGGATGTTCCAATTTGGAAGAAAATGAAAGTTACGCTACTTAGGACTTATTCTGATCAAACTTTAAATGGTTATATTTTTGATGTTACAAATAATGGTTCAGATCCTGTGTTGTTAGATGAATCAGAGTTTTATAAGTCTGGGGTGCTGGGTGTAGCTATAGACTCCCCAAGTCTTTCAGTTGGTCAATCAACAAAAGTGTTTGTTGTTCAAGAAAATCCTCAAGGTATAAATTAGGAGCGACCATGATTAACTTAAAATTATTAAAAGAAAAATTTAGTGGAATCTCTCGATACGGAAGTAGATTCCAAGAGCAAGGTAAGCAGAAAAAAATAATTATTGGAGTGATAGCTGTAATAGGTATTGTTGTCTTTAATGAAGTAACATCAAAGGAAGAGGTTAAAAAAGAAGCTAAACAAGTAAGAACTCAAAAGGATGCATATAATCAACAAAAATTAGATGCATCCAAAGCTCAAGCTATTGTGATTCCAGGTTCAAAAGTTAATAGTCAAGATATTTGGATGCAACAAGGGCAGCGTAAGATAGGGCAAGTTGAACAAGTTAATAGCCAATTATCTACTGATCTTGATCAGCAAAAGGCCCAAAATGATGCTAAAGACCAACAACGAGAGCTAGAGATTAAAACTTTAAATGATAAGCTTGATGCGCTAACTTCAAAACTTTCAGATCAGCAACAGGCTCTTGCTAAAGCGAATAGTAGCGCCCCAATTCGCGGTGTTGGTGTGAATGCAAATAGTGGTCCAGATATACATGAAATTGATATGGACTCTGATGATTCTAATAGTGGCAGCATCAATAATCCATCACTTGAGAATAGTCAAAATCCGCAACAAGCTCCATATAGCAGTAATGGAATTGTTTCAAATATTACCTCCACAAAAGATAAGAAAAAAACTGCTAGCGAGTACTTACCATCAAGTACTGTTATGAAAGGGTATCTAATTGAAGGTATTTCAGCTAATACTGGTGGTAATGCTAATTCAGAACCAACGCCACTAATAATTCAGATAACTAATTTGGCAGATTTACCTAATTTTTTCCGGGCTAATGTAAGAAACTGCAGAATAAGTGGAAGTGGTTATGGGGATTTGTCGACTGAACGTGTGAAAGTACGACTAGATAAACTTGCCTGTGTCCTAAAAAATGGAAATGTTATAGATATTCCAGTTAAAGGACATGTTGCCGGAGAGGATGGGAAGGCTGGCATTCGAGGCGTTGTAGTAAGTCATAATGGATCCGCTCTTGCTAAAGCCGCGCTAGCTAGTACTTTAAGTGGTTTAGGTAATGCAGCACAGGCTGCTGCGCAAACACAGATGGTATCTCCAATTGGAACTACCACTACTATAAATCCAAATCAAGCGTTTGGTAGTGCTCTTGCTGGTGGAGTTGGCGGTGGATTTAATACGTTATCTCAATACTATACTAATATGCTGAATCAAATAACTCCAGCAATTGAAGTATCTAGTGGTCGACATGTAGATGTAATACTTCAAGATGGTGCAGAGTTGAAAGAGTCTCTAGGGAAGCCTGTTATGAGTAATGATAGTCAACTACCTCTTAATGAATTAAATAGATAAGGATTTATAAATTATGAAAATTCTAGTAATTATCTCAACAGTTTTACTTCTAACTGGGTGTGCAACAGACTATCCATGTGGTGAACCACGGGCGGGTCGATGTTCTTCTGTATCGGACAATATTCAAAAGAGTACCCAACCAGTAATTAATCCAGAAGACTTACCTATTAATCCATATGAGAATTGTAGTTCAGGTAAATGTGGTTCTAATACTAACGTATCAAATATCAATGGATTTAGCAAATATCCAAAGATTCCATCTAATGGAAGTCCACTAGTTTCTACTCCAACGATGATGAGAATGTGGATAGCGCCATATGTGGATGCTGATAATATTTATCATGAGCAAAATTATCAATACATGCTAGTTGACAGAGGTCATTGGTTAAATGGTGCAAATAGTTTTTTTGGGCGCAGCGATGGATATTCCCAAAATAAAACAACGTTAATTCAGGACACTAATGATGTTGTCCAGAATAGTAGTCAGTCTGGCTCACAGCAAAATAATAATCAGGCAACTACATCTAATGGAACAACAAATAATACGCCTGCATTAAATTTCCTAAAACAGCAAGACCAGGCCACAGTAACCTCTATGGGGATGGGTAAACAATGATCCAAGATTTTTTTGATCCGTTTTTGCGTCCGTTTTTTAATAAATACGGAGTCACTAACGTACAAGATTTAACGAGCTTGTTTATGTCTAAATTTAAGTCTGTAAATACGCCTGAAAAAGCAGTGCAGGAAGCCATAGATAACGGGGATGTTGCTCCACATCTTGATGAAATTAATAGATTTTTTGAAATATACAGATTGGGCCATGTATTAGATTTTGAGTTATATGATGAAGTAAATCAAGTCTATCAAACTGGATCTGGATTTGGATTTATCTTATCAGGTACAACTTTATTAGGGGCTGGAGAAAGTACTGCTGAATTATTGAATGGGTTATTTAATGTTGGAATACCAGAAGGTGCTTGTATTCAATTCTTATTGCTTGCAAGTGGTGAGCTAAAGCCTATTTTTAAATATTGGAAAAGTCAACGTAAATCAAATCCTATATTTGATAAAATTGCCGACAATCGAGTTAACTTTCTAAATAAAGGAACAAAGAAAAGACTATTTCCTCGTAATAAAATGAGTGTGAAAAACTTCAAACTATACATTTCCTTTACTTTTAACGGATTATTTCAGGAAGATAGCTATGGGGTCGTTGATAATGTCAGAAATGCTGCTGCATCACTATTAAAATCTCAAGGAATTGATTCACGTAATTTACCACCAGATGAGTTCATCAATTTATGTCGCGAGATGTTGTGTCCAAAGCAGGATGGTATCGAATTTTATGAGTATGATGATACTCTAGCCATTAAGGATCAAATTGCAGATCCAGATGAGAATATATACATAGATCAAGATGGAATTGTAATTAATGATACTTCAATTAGGACGCTAGGAGTCAGAAAATATCCTACACACCTTTATCTTAATAATATGGGTGGAGTGATTGGAGATGAGTTATCTGCCATGCTCCAAATACCTTATCCATTTGCATTATGCTGTAATATCCAGATTCTCAATCCTGAAACAACAAATGCTACTCTTAGACTTGAGGCTGAGCGTGTTCAAAATCAAGCAAAGAATGGCATAGGTCGATATTTACCAATTATTAATAGAAAAGCTCATGAGTATCAATACATGCAGCAAATACTAGCTGATGGTGAGGGATGTGTTAATGTTGGACATTTTTTTCACATATATACGCCACTAGGGAAATCTGAAGAAGCATTTCAGGAAGCACAGGCTGTATTTCGCTCTCGGGGGTTTGAGTTAGTAAATTATAAAAATATTCAATTTCCTGCGCTACTATCTAGTATTCCTTTGTTTTTTGATCCTGATAATGCTAAACAACAAAAAGAAGCTCGCATGATGAGACTATATAGACAATTCAATGCAGTTAATGGATTGCCAGTTATTGCCGATTGGAAAGGTACTGGAACTCCAGTTTTAATGTTTTTAGGTCGTAGAGGACAAGTTCAGTTTGTGGATCTATTTGATAATAAAGCAGGAAATTATAATTTTGCTGTAGTTGCAGTTTCAGGTTCTGGTAAATCATATCTAATGAATGATATAGCTCAAAACTACCTCGCATGTGGAAGTTTAGTTCGTATTATTGACGTTGGACGCTCATACAAACACCTTTGTGAAATGTTTGGCGGTCAATTCATCGAGTTTGGTGAGAAGTCTAATATTTGCATTAATCCATTCTCGTTTATTTCTGATAAAAATGGAAATGACTTACGTGGAATAGATCCTGAGGATTTGCTAAAGGATGAGGATTTAAAAGAACAAGTACTTATGTTGAAGTCAATCGTAATGCTTGCAGCGGGACGAGATCCAGAAAACAAAACAGAAGATTCATTTGTTGAGCAGGCTATTTTATCTGCTGTAGCTGAAAAGGGAAGCCACGCTACGTTTACTACAATATATAATTTTCTGATTAAGTTTGCAGATGATAAAGGGCGAGCAAGAGATATTGCGCAGTCAATTTATTCCTACACAGATAAAGGTGTGTATGGTGTATTTTTTGAAGGCGTAGCTAATCTCAATTTTAACAATCCATTTATTGTGTTGGAGCTTGAGGAGTTAAACCAAAAAGGTCAATTAATTGATGTAGTGTTGCAGATTGTGATGTTGAGAATAACACAAGAAATGTACCTTGGTGACAGATCACAACGCAAGATATGTATTATCGATGAAGCATGGCAGTTAATGGGTAATGGAAATTCTGGAAAATTCATCGAGACTGCTTATCGGCGTGCTCGTAAATATGGTGGTGCTGTTGGAACGGCTACGCAATCTATAGATGATTATTTTAAAAATCCAACAACTACGGCTTGTTGGAATAATGCCGACATCAAGTTTTTATTACGTCAAGGTGCAGAATCTAAAAAAGAAAAATTTGACGAATATACTACTAGGTTATTGAAATCTGTTACTACTGAAAAAGGTGTGTATTCAGAAGTAATGATCCAAATTGGTGGAAAAACTTGTGGGGTTTCTAGATTAGTGGTTGACCCATTTTCAAATTATATTTTCTCTTCTAATGCTAATGATGTTCAGTTAGTTAATTATGTTTCTCAGAATGAGGAGCTTAATACAACAGAAGCAATTGAGAGGGCGTTGTTTATTACTGATACATATGTTGAAACGTATCATGCAGATCCGTCTGATGTATCGCAGTACCTTGTACCTAATATTAAGGATTATGGATACTGGAATATAATTAATGAGCTATTAATTGTCTGTGCTATTAAAAATGCAGATCAATGTCGTGTAGATAAAGCTCAAAGAGTTGCGATATCTTTAATTGAAGATTGTTGCAAAATTTATGCTGTTCAACGAGACAAAGCCATGTCTATAATAATAGAAATTATTAATGAGAGCGGAGTTGAGGGTGTTCGTGTCGATTTATATTCTAAAAATAAGGTAAGTTAGTATGAAAAAGAAAGATTATTTATATTTCATTGGAATTGTACTCTTAGTGATGATGTGCGTTGTTATGATATCAACAGTTTTATATCATAAAATTTTTGTTCGTGAACCAGATGTAATCCAACAAAAATTTGTACAAGTTGATCTTGTTAAAATCTCAAGCGATTACATGCAGAAATCAATTTTATTGGTGGCCCAAGTTAATCAAAACATTCAACTTACACCTGATCAAAAGTTAGCAAAATCACAAGATATTATGAAAATTGTTGGCACTAGCTTAGATTCAATTTTAGATGATTATTCTAAGGTTAATAAAGTAGTGGTGCTTCAGAAACAAATGATAGCGAGCGATTCTGGTTTACCGATTTTTGATATTACTAACGATATTGAGAGCCAGATTGATTCTAGGATTAATCCAGATCAATTACATGCTGCCGCTGCTAAAAATTAAACTATCGGCATACAAAAATAATAGGATATGGTATGTTAGAAATATTAAAAGATAAAGTGTTTATATTGCTATCTGTGGTTCTGATATTAGGGTTTTTGCTCTTAGGAAGATATAACGTTGTTGTTAATTATACTCATTCTTTGCCACAAAAAATATTTATAGTTGATAAAAAAGACAATGATTTACACGTTGGTAATTATGTAGCATTTAGATCATATGGATTACCAAACATTTCAAATAACCATAGAATTTTAAAAGTTATAAAAGGGGTTGCAGGAGACCAAATAACAGTTAAGGATAATTACGTGTTGATCAATAATAACCCAATAGCCAAGATATATTACAAAATGGCATTTTGGGGAAAAATAAATCCAATAGAAAGTACTGTAATACCTAAAGACTGTTATTTCATGTCTGGAATAGCAACAACCTCATTTGATTCACGATATAAAGAGTTTGGATTAATATGCAAAAAATTAATAGTTGGAAGAGCATACCCATTATTTTAATGATGGCTATGTCTGGATATGCTAATGCTGATTCGACCGCCACTCAAGGGTGGTATTATTATGAGACCCGTCCAATCTATATGCCAGAATCAGCAACTCAGATGCCTTTCACTTCGTATAAGCAGTTATTAGATGAGGCTAAAAAGGAGTATGAAGAGATCGAAGCTGCTGCTATCGTCAATCCAACTTCTGAAAATATTAAAGCTTATCGTCAGGCAATACAGTTAGTATCAGATCGAACAGCTAAACTGGCTATGCTTACAGCTACTCAAAACTGGCAAGATCCTAACTCAAGACTCTCAACTGAAGCTGTTAATGGTAGTGGTTTACAACAAGACCTTGATGGAGCACGACAGGAGTATGCAGATATTGTTAAAAATTATGGGATTTTTTATTTTATTTCAAAAGATTGTAAATATTGCAATGTAGAAGCCAATGAACTAAAAAGATTAGAAGCGACATATGGAATTAGCGTTATGGTCATAAGTATGGATGGCTCAAATTTACCACAATACCCAAATCCATTACAGGACAACGGATTTTCGGCAAACATAGGCGTATCTAAAGCAGGTGCGTTGATTGCATTTGACGCTACGAAAAAGAAACCCGTAGCCATTGGCTATGGATATTTACATTATGACGAAATTATGAAAAGAATTCATGCGTTATTTATATCTGGAACTGCATATCCGGACAGCTATATTAACAATGATAATCCTGAGAGGATTGCTAAATGAAACTAAGAAAGATTTTTTTAATAATCAGTCTATGCGGTATTTCATTCGCAAGTGAGGCTACTGTGAGTGATGCAATGAATCAGTTTTATAGCAATGTTTCGGCTACAACCAATCCTGCTACTGTAGTTCAGACACAGAGTGCGAATATTATGAGTGCAGGAGGTTTTTCTACTCGCTCACAATCTGTAACCTTACAACCATTTGCATTTAGTTCACCGAGTTTTAAATCATCGTGTGGAAATATTGATTTTTATGGTGGTGCATTTTCATATCTTTCAAATACAGATCAATTAATGAAATTTTTACAGAATACATTAATAACCGCTGCTCCATTAATCTTTATAAATGCGATGAAGGCAGTTTCACCAAATCTAGCAGGGTCAATAATGTCATTTTTTGATTCTGCACAAAAATTATTAAATTTAGCTAGTAACTCATGTCAACTTGGTACGTACCTTGGTAATATGGGTGGTGGTTATATTGGTGGTGCATTGTCTAATACGCAACTTTTTTCAAGTGGTAGTTCTGGTGATGCTACTGGTAGTATGGTCCATAATACTGTTTCTGGGGATAGCGGTGGAAGTTTATCAAATAGTATTCAAGGATATAGTGCTACTGTTAGTAAATGGGCGGATACATTAAACGGAGTGCTAAATCCAGATCCTAGCACCCTTAATGGAACCGATGGTGCAATACTTAAACAATTATCACTAGCGAATGGCTCAGTTATCTGGAAAGGTATGCAGCAACTAGGGAATGTCAGTTGTAGTACTTGCGTTAGTTCTGATGGAATGCGAAACCTATCAAATTTAATAATTTCGTTAATCGGTGATGTGTATGTTATACCGGATGCAGGTGATCCAATGTCAATAAAATCTGTTCCTATCAAAGCTATGATTACTGATGTCGCAAAATTGTACACAGGTATTCCCGCGGGAACTTCTGTGTATGAGTGTGCAGCAAGTAAATATCAACCAGGAACTCCTGTTGAATGTTATGACAAAGGAGTCTCAACTTATTATCCCGTAGGTAGTTTATCAACTGGGTTTAAAGAACAAGTTATGGCAATGATTAACCATCTGCAAGATCATTTCGTTAGTAATAAGCCACTAAATAGTGACGACTTACAATTAATTGCAATATCAAAAGTACCAGTCTATCAAATGGCCCAAGCTATGCAGGATGCTGGGATGTCTCCTCAAATAGCAAGTGTATTGGGTGGATATTCTGAGTTTATAGCGTTCAGCCTTACACAAGCAATTATGGCCGATGCTATGTCAATGGCAAGAGCTGCTTTATCTACGCGGAATGTTCAAAGCAATGATGAAGCTAAAAAAGCTGTACTAACTCTCACCGATAAAATTAATGATGTGCAAAATAAACTTAATGCGGATAGTCAGCAATTTTCTAATCAAGATATAGTTTCAATGCTTCAAAAAATTAATTTCTTACGCTCATATGCTATGGCGCAATATAGTCCAGCAATGACAGAGAAAATTCAATTTGCTCGCGCATTTAACAATAATTAATGGGTATAAAATTATGAATCATACTTGGATCATTTACACATATGGCAATATGGACTCACTGTATAATATTTTGATGTCTATAGGTTCATTCTTTGGTGGATCTGCTGCAGCAAGTATGATTAAACTTGCAATAGCTACTGCGTTGCTGGTGGTCGTTACTCAACTGACTGGTGCCATGTCAACTGGTCAGTCTGGGAGGCCATTCGAAGTGGCCTTTTTTTTCAGGTTTTATTTGATTTATACTGTTTTAGTTATGTTGCCTGCAGGTAAGGTTGTTCTCCAAGATGAGATGACAAATCAACCTAAAGTTATTACAACGTCCTCATCAAATAGAATCCCATTAGGGGTGGTCGCGATTAATAGTTTTTCATCCGTAGTTGTTCATGGATTTATCACCGTATACGAGAGATATTTTATGACTGGATCTAGTGGTAATGTGGCGTTGAGTTATTCTAAGTCTGGTATGGCATTTGGTGCTAATTTTATTGCTGGTTTACCAACGATGACAACTGGAGATGTTGAATTTGAAAATAACCTCAAGAATTATTTTGCTAATTGCGCTTTACCACTTGCGTATTCTCAAGGTGCAATGAGTTCTCTGGCACAGGAAACTGATATTTTGGGCTTCTTCAATAATAATATGACTGATGTTCAAAAAAACAGGTGGGTTTCACAAACAACTGGTGGAACGATGACTACAACAACCTGCGCAGATGCAATAAAAAATTTAAACACAACTTGGAACTCTAATAGTCAACAGTATTTGACACATGTAGCGCATATGGTTGGATATCCAAATGCAATTGCCTCGAATTTTATTACTGCGGCCAATATGTCATCTAATGATTTGCTCCAGGTTTCAAATGGTGCTAGCGATGCTTTAAAACAAGCAATATCCATGAACATGATTTACAAAAGTATATATAGCGGAGCGGCTCAAGTGGATAATGCTTCACTTGCAAACGCGGTTTATGATGCTCAGCAATTTCAGCAATATCAAGGTGGTGGTGCTATGGCAAACCAACAAGCTGCCAGAGTGGTACCAGCATTAAAGATATTTGCAGAATCTATGTTATTTATATTGTATCCATTATTGATATTTTATGCGTTGTTAACGACAAACTTTCTTGTTGTAGTTAAATATATAAAATGGAGCTTAACCATTGCAACAATTCCATTGGTTTATGAAATTATTAGTGCGCTGATTTATTGGTATTCAAGTGCCAAAACAGGCGGTATTATGGGTGAAGGTGGCTTCAATATTATGAATGCATCCGGGCTTTACGATTTAAATGCTAGTATTGCAGCTACAGCAAATTGGCTTTCGATGTCGACTCCCGTATTGGCTTATGCAATAGTTAGCGGGTCAGACATGGCTATAACGAGCTTCTTTGGGCATGCCACAGATCCAGCTAAGCAGGTATCTGCTACTTCTGGTGATCAATTGTCTAAAGGTAACATGAATATGGGAACTGTTGGTATAGATAATGCATCCATGAACAACATGAGTTCTAATAAATTCAATAACGCAATGGATATAACAAGTGGTTCACCACAAATTAATGATAGAATTAATCAATCCACCGTTTCTACTTATGGTAACGGTGCCTCGACTGTCCAAACAACTGCATCGAGTGGGCCAATATCTGATTCAAGGAATATCGCACTTAGCCAACAACTATCTCAACAATATAGTGCATCTATTGGTGAGACTAAACAGGCTGGAAGTGATATGACGAATGCTTATCGTTCGGCTGGGCAATATGCGGAGGGGCATGGGCTTAGTTGGAGTGGTGGACATGATACTGGTGCGGGAGTTGTTGTTTCAGACGGTGTGAGTAAGGGTGGTAGCAATACAACGCAAGATTCTGGCTCAATTGGTGGTGGTGTTTCAGTTGGTACTGGTGCTAGCAGTGGTGGTGGATCTAGTGGGTCTATGGGGGCAAATGGTAGTATGAATGCATCACATAGTAATTCTACTAGCAATCAATATGGGCACAATGCTGCAGCGATTTCTTCTGATACAAATAATTGGAAGCATTCTGATCTATATAATCATGATCAGTCATTTAGAACAATGGTTGATGCTACAGAAACTGCACAGCATAGATATTCTGAAAGCCTTTCGAAACAAGAGCAGCTCCAGGAACAATTGCAAACTGCTCAACAGACTTCTGTGGGGCAATCTATTAATACAAATGATGGAGCATGGAAGCAAGCGCTTCAAGATAATAATGGAAATTATAATAAAGCTGTTGAGCAATATAATGATCCTAATTATAGAAAGAATTATCATAATGAAGAGAGAAAAGAAGTTATTGGCCAAACTGGAGTTGATTCTCGTTTAGGAGTTAATGAGCAGAATAAAAATAATTTCACCAATACATTTGATAGTAAATTTGATAATCAGCAAGCGGCTGCGGGCAATGGCGCAGAGGGGAAAGCGCAAGCAGGTATGGCGAATGGACAAAATGTTGTTAATAATAGCGAGAGTGGGCTAGATACTTCCAAATCTATGTCTAAACCTACCAACAAGATTCCAGTACCAGATCACAAAAATGCTGATGCCAATAATGGTATACCAGATGCTGTGAACAAAATGCAAAATAATGCTACTAAAGTAGCGCAGGATGGCGTGAACATAGGTCCAAGTGGGTATCCAACTACGAATCATGACAATAATAAATAAATGAATTGCTAACTATATTACTGCCAGCTTGGTAATAAATAATAAAAAATTGACTTATGTAAGTAGTTATGTTAACATTTAGGTGAACGAATTTTTATTACGGTGTAATTATGTTAACTTTAATGTATCTACTTCTGCTTGTTTTTGGCGGTGGTTTGCTCTTCTTTAATAATAAGAGCAATAGAAACAATCATCATCAAACTATTAATCCAGCCACAGGAGAGCCAATGCTGAATGATATGCATGACGTTGATGGTAATCCATATGGCGTGAATGAATCTTTGACTGTAGAGCTTAACCCTACAAATGGAGTTCCAATGCTTACCCAGACGACAGATGTAACAGGTTGTACTTATGGAGAGTTTAAATAACTGTAACCAACAGTGATGAAATATTGTAGTCTAAGGTTAGAACTTGTAAGAATAAAAAAAGGTATTCAATTTTGAATACCTTTTGGATTATTATGTACGCTTGTGATGATGGTTATTTTTATGGTGGTCATCATCTTCGCGATGAAATCCTACATAAATTCCAAATAACCCACATGCGATAACTGATACAACAAAAACAATCAATGCACCTGTAGTCATTTTTCGCTCCGTCCGTCTAAAAATAAGGCAACAATTTGTAAAAATACAAACAGACCCACTATAATTATAGATGTTAATATACTTCCTGAGAAATGTAAACCTGATGTTGATGTAATTATCGCACCTTGTGCCCAAGATAATAACCTAAGCTGATCTGCTACTTTCTCAAATTGTTTTTTTGAAAATTTCATAGTTATATTATACCTTATAATGAGTTAGTACGCCAATTAAATTTTATCATTATCATCTTCATCAACATTATACAAAATGAAATAAAATAGTACGGTGTTAACGATTGCTACTGTGACAACGTAATCGGTAAAATCAAAAGGACCTTTCTTAGTTAATGCAAATAAATAAAGCAGAATATCAATTAATCCAACAGGGATAAACCAATATTTCTTTATGAATATATCTAATTTACGTTTTTTAGTGATTTTACGTTTATATTGTTTGCGTAGTTTGAGAAGATTTTCAAGAGGCTTCATTTTATTAAGTTCCTTATAAATAAGAAACTACTATTCCCCATTAGGAAAATAATAGTTCCTATGGGGTTAAAATTAAATAATTATCTTAGTTTAGATAGATCTATCAACGCTCTTAGCTTATGTTCTAAAGAGATCAATTTATGAACAACTACCTTTTCTTCCCAAGACTTAGAATCAAGTTCAGAATAGCTAATTTGTATGGTTTCAGGAGTTCTTTCTTCACACAGATATGTATATGGTCTTAGATAAACACCATCTTCTGCTCCAAAAATAACGTCAATGTTATATTTTTCATTGTTGTGTATGCCACGAAATCGACATTTTGTTAGATCAACAATTAAATATCCCATTGAGTGTAAAAAGTTTTGAAGCTTAGCAATATTTGTAAATAATTCAACACGTTGAATTTCTTTTTGAGTAAAATTTTGCATTTTGAGATCCTTATAAAAAAAGACATTCAATGTTGAATGTCTTAATGAGTTATTATAAAAGCTTATGCAGCTTTTTTACCATTATCACCTAAAGCTTGTTTACGGCTATTAAGTGCGGAAATTGCAATATCGCGATCTTCTTCATCAACTATTGTTTTAACAACAGTATGATATAGGAAGTTGCATTGTTTAACGCTTTTTGCAGCATCAATTTTTTCAATTGCGATTTCAAGAGGGTTTTTTTCTTCTTGAACAGGCTGTTGAGGTTGAGGAGTTGCTACAGGAGCAGAAGATGCTTTAGTTTCAGGTTTAGCAGGAGATTGTTCTTCAGCTTTACCAGGACTATATAGAACTTCAGTAAATGAAGCCCATAAAGTACGACTAATAGCAGGCTGTTGATCTTTATTAAGATAAGCTTTTTCTTCAGAGTTACCACATGCAGAAACGCGAGAACCTTTTTCAATGGTTAATGTAGTTTTTTCACTCATAACTTTATACCATTCGCATGGAGTTACATGATTTAATGCTACGTTAATTTCCAAGTAAGTTTTACCATTAACTTCAACTAATTTAGAAGAGTTAGCAGTACCAGCAATTGTTAAGTTTTTCATGACGAGATCCTTTATAAAAAAGGACCACTGTTTATCCATTAGGATAAAATGAGTGATCCTAATGGGTTTAATTTAATTCATAATACTATTAATGTATTTGTAGAGGGACCATATATATTTTATTTGACAAAAATGCATACTTTAGATTCATATGTGGTGCAAACATTGTACTTTTTGGCGCAATAAAAATTTACTTGAAATACAAAAATGCATACTTTTATATTAATTGCTTGCTTTGCATTGTATTAGGGGTCACGAGAGAATTCGGAAAATAGCTTCTTAATAAAAACTTATATTTCTTTGTAACCATGCTTTATTCTTAGCTTGGCCAGTCTAAAATAATCGTACATTGCATCAATATAGGTTGTAAATACGCATGATTTTAGTATTGGTTTACGCTGTTTTGAGCCTCTACTAATTATTATTTCGTGTTCACCAAATAAATTAATTGTCATCAACATGAAATAATAACGGTTATTTTGTGGATTAAAAAACATTGTTTTTAATCCATTTTGGGATGTGTCCACAAATTCTCCACAGATTCTGTTAATAACATAATGAATCTATTCTGGATCAGTTGTTTGAGCTTCTGATTTAATGGATATATTAAGATGATGAGAATTATCCGTCTTGAACTCAGGAACAAATTTATTTTGATACATATATTCAATAGCATCTTCTAAAAGCATTGAGAATAGCTCATCTGGTTTTTTTTCAAGCACTACATCCGGGTAATAATGAGAAAGCATTAATAGTGATTTTTTTCTAACATCATCAGACATTGTGATTTTTCTTACTGTTGATTTATGTGGCTTATCTGTAATTTGGTTTTCTTGATTTTCGGTCATAATTATATCCTTTATATCATTGTTATATTTAGTCAGCGTAAGTATAGCCTCTGCTACGGTACCGTGACTCTAAATCAAATAAAAGTTCTTTGGCAAGCTTTATCTCATCAAATATATAAGTTTTACTCCAAACCCCTTTCATATACTTGTATTTTTTTGTTACGAGATGATGTACATAAACTTTACCAAATAGATCATTCTGGATAGAAAGAGTGCAGTGTTTATCTGCCTTTATTAATTCAATCATTTTTTTGCTTTAATCTAATTGGTAAATTCATTTTGGTTAATAGCGCTTCAGATGCGTCACTACTTGCTTTAATTTTCACTAATGTTTGTGATTTAATTGTTAGATATTCTTTAAAGTCGAATATCTTATATTCACTGTGCAAGTGTCGGTAAATTTCTGCATGTATGTACCCATTATAAATTGCTATATATACATAAGGTTTAAGGGTTGTGTTTAATGTTTTTCCCACTTTGTCAATGTAGCTAAATAATATTGACTTTTCTACCGCAGAGAAAGAATAGGAATCGCAGGAAAGTACCTCCTCAATTAAGTTGCGCAGCGACCTAACATTTTCACCATTTTTAATATCGTCTAGTTGTGTCATAATAAAAGTTGAATAATGAATCATCACTAAACTTTCAATTGCCGTTACCGCATCAAGTATCTTATTTTTAGATTGCATGGCTTTTTTAAAGTTTAATATTGGTCTGTAAAGACTGTCAAACTCAAAAGGTACTTTATTCTGTTTAGTGGTATTCATGGTGCTAGTTATATTTTACCAAGCATAAAAATCCTAATGTCGTTAGTATCATAGAATTCTACACAAATATTTTCAATTTGTTTGTGCAATTGTACTAACTGAATAGTATTTCTTGTATAAACATAGTTAACTAATCTTAAATAACAAATATCTGTAATAAAATTAATTTTTAGGTAATCTTGCTGTAGGTGTTTATCATATATTCTTACGGATAATGGGTTACCACTAATTTGCTTAACTATTTCTTTTCTTGTTTTTAATTTAATAGTTAAAATACAATTAAATAAACATAAACATACTATCCAACAAAGAATCAAGCTAAATAAAACTATATGCATGATTCAATTACTATTCTTTGATTTTTCACATCATTATCAACTAAACATGATTTAAACTGATGATTATGAGTTGTTGTTTGAACTATAGAACTACCAGAATTTAACTTGTTATTCCATGATGTTGGATGGGATTCTTGGCTGCTATTCAATCCACTAATTAGATTTGCTTGTACATATGACTCATTATTATTTGCAGCAAATACGTTAATAGTAATAAGTGCTAGTACCAAAAATACCACGTTTTTAGCTTGTTTCATATATACTCCACATAAAATTTAGAATTATTATAGATACAATTATGGCTCATTTCTTATGACCCCTATTTCTTGAACGTGATAAATCTTAAAATGAGAAATTTGCGTTTGCTCACCTCTAATTAAGCCGTACGCCATTCCACATATATAAGACCCACCAGTGAAGCTTAGTTTCCCAGTTTTAATGGCATTTGCACATAATATATCGGTTATAGTACATTCTAGTATTTGATTATCAATTGAAATTAATGTGTCCAATTTTTTAAAATCAATTTTGGCAATTGGACCAGCAAACTTTACTATTAATATTTTAAAATTGACGGATCTAATATATCTACTGACATCAAAGAATAGAAAACAAAATGTAATAAATGTGAATAATAGATCGCCTTTCTTGGCAAAATATAATGCTACAATTATTCCAACTAAAAGCATAAAAAAGCTAAAATTTAGGTATAGTCTCAATTTTAACATTATGCAGGTAAATTTTGGATTTAATTTATTTTTCCAACTAAGTTGCATAGTGTGCCCTTTAAAATTTAATATTCATAAAATGATTATATGCTAAGTCAATTGATGAATATGTCGTAATACTGCCTAATTGTTGCATAAATAGCAAATTAACAAATATTTTGTATAAATTAACTCCACAGTAATATTTATCCTCATAGCTAACAATATCGTATGACGTATATATATTAGGATTTTTTGAGAATTTACTAAAAATAAGAATAATATCTTTCATTGTGTCGGCTTATGTGTATAAAATATAATATAAGAATTATAACATAAAATAACATAAAAGGTGTATAAATATAGTATAATGGTTACTGTGATATTAAATATTAACATAATTACTATTTGGAAATAGCTGAATTTATACTGTAGTTGATATGTTTACCCTATGCTAAATATTAACATAATTAGTTATTATGTTAATATTTAGCATGAATTTAAGTGATATTCATCAGATTAAGACTTAATTTATGATAAATATGTACGTAAGTATATTGACATATTATAAATTTATTAAATAAGCATGAGTATAACTAAATAATCATTATATTAGTTTAATGTGTCTAATATAGGAAAATTGTTTAAATATTAATAAAATAACATATTTAGTCTAAAATTGCAAAATATGGATAAACTAGCTAATATTTATTATATTTTGATTACTCCAACATTGTGTGGAATATTTCTGAAAATTAACTTAATATTTAAATTTACTTAAAATATATCTGGAGTTGTTAAATGTTTCAATATGAATGCTGGCATGATGACTATGGCGATAAATGGTGTCGTAGTACTTATATAGCCGAAAGTGCTGCAAAAGCAAAGCAACAGCATTATCGCTATCTGCAAGATGGAATTTGGGAAGATAAGTTCTTCAATGTTGTGAAAGATATGAAATGTAAAAAAATAGGAATTGCGTCACTTGATTCGTTTTATGGTGATGTAGAAACGTTTGAACGCATGAAATTACACAGAAAAATACCTTTTGCTTTTTTAGGCATGAAGATAATGGCTTCTGGGAAAATGGGAACCATAGTAGGTAGCAATGGAAGTATGAATCTTGATGTTGTGTTTGATGGGGAATGGCGTAAATCTAACATTCATCCACTATGGAAAACAAGCTATTTTGACAATGACGGCAAAATTATAAAGGACTATAGTGGTGAATAATGTAAAAAGTGGTTTATTAGATGAATTACGTGAGTTGGTGAAGAGTTGCGAGCTAAGTGAGATAGTGGAATCTGCGGTTGGTGGTACATCTTTAAATGAAGTAATTCCACACAGAATGATTGACAATATTCGCGAAATTAATCGTGTTATAAAGGTAATTGATTCACTCGGCGAGAATGCACACAGGATGTTTGAAATTGGGATTGTCCAAGATGAGCTAGTTAAGTTGGGGTTTAAACCATATAAATTTAACTTATATCACATAGAGAATATTGTATCCGTGTCTTTCTCAATTGACATGGCAATTGTGTATCCATGGAATAAAAAATTTAGGGATCAAGATAATTTTGTTAGGAAATTTGGGAAAGAAGGTATTCCGGTTACATACAATTCCATAACGTTTCATGAAGATGTAATCAATCACGTTAAGGAGTTAATTAACAATGAGTGACTTAATTCGTAAGCGATCCATTAAGTACATGTTGACTTATTGCAATGTAATGCGAAGTGAGATTTATGGTGTTGTTGAGGAGTCAAAGTTTGCTGTTGGTTGGTAATCCAAGCCAATATTCCATGGCAGGAGTTTTTCATAATCCTCAACGCTGTGGCAGTGAGGAATGTTCTTTAACAACATGACGTAGTAATGATAAGGGTCAAGATTATGAAGTTTGGCGGTTCGGATTAACCCAAAGTGCAAGCATAATGCTTCCGCACCATCAACTGAGGCACAGAATAAGAAGTTCTTGCGGGAAATTACCAATGGTTTTATCTCTTGTTCGGTGAGATTGTTGTCAATCTCCAAGCGTCCATCTTCGAGATAACGCATTAGACCATTGCGATATTTTATGCAATAGCTGACTGCATTACCGAGTGCAGACTTAGGCAAGACCGTTGGATAGATTTCATCAATCCACGTATTAAATTTCTCCAAGATTGGCTTGGCTTTTTCTTGTCGGAGTTGATAACGTTGTTCCGACGAGAGTTGGCGAGTTTTAGCTTCTCGTTCGATTTTATATAGTTCTTTAAAATAGCTCATAGCTTCTTTGGCAATACCACGTCCTTTGTTAGCTTGAGCAATCGGTTCAAACTTGCGCCGTGCATGGGCATTGCAATTTACAATAGTTGCATTGTCACTACCTACCTGATTAAAGAAGTTATCACCATCAACATGTAAATATCCGTTGAAGCCACTGAACCAATCATAGACAAATTGCTGGTGATCACTAGCGTTATAATCGTAGAGAATAACAGACTTATCCACGGTTCCTCCACGGAAGCAGTAAACATAAGATTTGGTTTCGGCGGCGCGTCCTGGTTCTTTGAGAACCTGAAGCGTAGTTGCATCACAGCTCGCCACATCATAATCAATAATTTGGTCTTTGAGTAAATTATAAATTGGTCGGAGTGGTTCAGCTAGCGCAATTAACCAGCGTGCCATCGTTTGCCGAGAGACATCAATCCCGTGCCGTTCGCTTAGCTGACGTTCTAAGTGATACAATGGCTGACGGTCATCAAGTTTGCTAACTGCTAAGTGAGCCAGAAACTCTGGTGTAGCTTTTATCTTGGGCAGAATTTGCAACGGAGCTGGTGCAGTTACCATGCTGCCATCACAACCCTTAGGGCAAACTGCTACTTCACGACGCTGTTCAAGGATTTCAAGAACACAAGGTTGGTAGTGAATTAGCTCTTTGACTTCATATTTGATGATACTTTTGCAAGCGCCACAGCTACAGTGGCGATCTTCATCTGCCAGAGGAATGATTTGAATACGCCGTGGTAACGCATCTGTGGTTTTGGAATTCTTTTTGCGTACATGAACTGCCACCTGAGTAACTTCTGCTGACGTATCTTGATTTCCAGCTACATCAGCATCGGCAAATGTTACAGGGATATCATCCAATAGCGAGAGTTGTGGATTTTCTGGATCAGCAAGATAGCGCTCAGATTTTTTGCCAAAGCGCTGACGACGTAGCTCAAGGATTTGTTCCTTAAGATAATCGTAGGCTTCGGAGTATTGTTTAGCGCGTTCTTTATAGAGCGAAACCTCAGCTTCTAAAGCTTGGACTTTGTCTATCAATTGCGCAATATTAATTTGGTTGAACATGTACTTATCTTGCTGTTGTGTAAGACATAATTATAACATATCTAGCATAAAAAACCGAGTATTTGCAATACTTTGCAAGGTTTTTTTGCAGGTTATTTACTAGCTCCACTCAATAAAAATTAGTAGCTTTTACTTCTGGCAATAATTTATGTTTAGCGAAGTCCAAACCTGATAAAAGCCAGCTGAATTGTTCAGAGCTCAGTAACATTACTTGCTCGGACTTGGGCGGGAATTTTAAACGACCTTGCTCTATGCGCTTATAACAAAGCCAAAAACCATTACGTTCCCACCACAGCACTTTGATTTTATTGGCATGGCGGTTGCGAAATAAAAACAATTGACCAGAGGTTGGCTCTAATTTGAGATGATCTGCCACTAACATAATTAGACCATCCATTTGTTTTCTGAAATCGATAGGCTGTGGATATAACCAGATACTGGTATTATTGAATGAGAAAAACATTACTGACTCAATAGTGAAATTAATAGCGGTAGAACTGATGCGTCATGGATTTTTAACAGCTGACCATTTTTTAGCCCAAGACTACATAAAGTTATTGCCGCTTGAGATGGTGAACAATTAGCAAACTGAGATTTTAATTTAACTGCGATAAATTGAGCTGTGGTTTTGCATTTGGGCATAAGTTTACGTTCCCAGTAAGCAAAGCGATGGCAGATTAGCTCATGTTGTCGACAATAAGCTGCGCGGGATAAACCGCTTTCTTGCTTTAGCTGGATATGTTCACTCCAAAATAGTTCAAGAGATTTGGTTTGTGCAAAATTATGATTTGATTGTTCGATTAACTCCATCATAAGGTACTCCGTAAAAATGATGGCGTTAGTATATTAGATCAGAGACAGATTTAATAGATGTGGTTCGTGGATCGCTTACCTTAATTCAAGACTTACAGGATGGTGTTAATTCACAAGTTGTTTTAAGCCAGGAACAAACTGAAAACATGCTTCATGCGCTGGGTCTTAAAGTTCGCGGTGAGTTTATTGTGCCACACAAAAGATATAGACCTTTAGCCAAATCATCTAGAAACCATTTTCAAACTTCTGCGGATGAAAGTTGGGAAGATCTTGTTAGCAAAAATTTAGCTAATAAATTTTCGGCTCTTGATTTAAATTTTTACCGAGTGACATCTCAAGGTATTGCCTACTTAAAGGATACTCTCGGCTATCAATTTGTATATAACGGATAAGGATATTAATTATGTTGACTTTAAGTTTTATTGATAACGCGATTAAGATATATAATTGTACTGAATCTATTGAGTTAACAGATACATTTGATGTTGCTAGGATTTATCATCATCCTGTACAGCAAGATCTTGCTGGGAACTTAGAATGTCCGAAAGACACAATAATAATTAAGGATTATGACGAAAATCATCATGTTAGAGAATGTGACAATTGCTCCGGTATTGGTTATTATGATGGTGATAATGAGATTATCACATGCAAAGAATGTTGTGGCACCGGAGAAATTGACATCAGTGGAAAAGAAGATGAATATATTTCAAGCTATGTAGCTGCAGTCGACCTTGAATACAACAAAATTAATGCTAAAATGTCGTATGAAATGGGACAATTTGTATTTGCATTGCACGGTAAACCGTGTAAATATAATGATGATTGCATCATTATTGATGAGAACAAAGCACGGAGCATGCTTAACCGTGAGATTATTTAACGTGTAAAGACTGTATTAAAGCTATTGAAGAAGCTCATCAATTTAGAAAAATGAAATTAGGGTGGAAATAATGAAGCAACAAGATAATAAAATTCAATTAAACGTCGGTGATTTTGTAAAGTATGAATGTGGCGCAATGACTGATGAGATCAAGTTAGACCATATTGATAGTGAAGGCTTCTTTGTTAATAAATCTGGTGGTAAAGGTTTTCTTTATCTAAAACAAATTACGCACATAAACAGCGAAGCCGTAGACTGGCGGAAAATTACTGTGAGTGATAACATCAAGAACATCATTGGTATTAAAATTGATATTAATGCTGTAACCACTCTAATTACGAATGGCGACAGACAGAATTTAGCGAGTATCCTGGACAAAATAGACCATTCTTGGTCCGAAATGATCTACCTAAAAAGTAAGGAACAATCAGATATTGCCGCTGGTAAGAGCTTTAAAATGAGTTTGGTTAATCTGGAGTCTAACAAAGTTTCTACAATTGGCAAAGGCTACAGTAAAAATCGCAGTACGGAGCCTAAATTAGTTAATCCAAACGATCCTAACCTCTTGCGTTTGTTCACTCCAGAGGAACATGCTAGGATTAAAGGGTTCTCACCAAAATTAATTGATGGATTACCAAATACCACAGCACATGAGGTTTTAGGTAATGGGGTTGTAAGACAACCAATACAGGCGCTAGGCAGGATAATTGGAGAACAATTAATATCTCTGATATGAATACACACTATTCAGTAAAAATATAGTTTTTTAAAGGAATAAATAATGAAACAAACCTTAAGTAGTCGCTTAGCCAAATTAATTGCTGACAATCACAGTGAGTTAAAACATCAACACGCTCAACGGAATAAATTCAAATTAACTGTTAAATCTACAGTAACAGACAAGATAATTAGAGAATTTGATCTTGACTTTAGTGATCTATCTGAGGATGAAATTAAAGAGTTCACAATGAACGAGTATAAAAAATTATTGCCGGATGAAAATTTATCAATTTCGAATGAAGCGGCTGTGCGCGAGGACTTGAGCAATGGAAAAAAATACACAGTTAAAGAGTATATTGACTCAGTATTTAACAATGACTTTGTTGATATTATAACAAGAACCTGCAACAATGAAGTTTTTAAGGACGAGGATAAAGATGGCATGAGTGTTTTCGTTTTGTCTAAAAATAAAAGAGTTGACGTGATAAGTCTTAACGTAAATGGTTTACAAACTAGAGAAAACGAAACAATAAATTGGGAAGATATTCACAAGCTAGATTTTGATTTTATTTATGGCATAATGTATGAGGTTTGTTGTGAATTTTGTGAGATACATGATGAACTTACTAAATAAGATGAACTTTTTTAAAACTTTATTCGCTAGAATTTTGGTGAAGGACAATATTTTCGCAAGAAATATTAGACAATTGATAGAAGAAAGAACAATGGTTATTCAATTAACTTCACCGAATCTTGATTATATGATTATTCGCAATCAGGTTTTTTCAAGAATATCAAATCAGACTGGAATATCTGTCTCTGAGATACAATTAATTTGTTATGGCAAAATTATTCCAAAATACGCGGAACGATTTCTTTTGTCCCATTATTTTAATTTACCTGAGCGGTTGGTAAGAACGAATAAATTTTATGATAATAGCTTTGCTCCAACCTTAGAGACATTAAGAGAAAAATCAAAAGCACATTAACTAAGGAATATTTTATGTTATTTTTCAAAATCAGTAATAATATTAAGTCTCATTGGCAAAAAACTGCTGCGATGTGGCTAATTCGTGGACTCCCGTTTTTTATGATACTTGTTACTTGGTTTTGGTTTTTACCAATGTTTACATTCGGTCATCAACTTGATAATAACAGCTCTACATTTGGGAAGATTATTCAATATGTACCAAAATATACCGCGGTTAATAATATGCTGGTTATATCGATATGGGAATTGATCACTATGATCTATATAGTAACATTTCTTACACTAGCATCAAAAGTTGTTAGCGGAAAATATTTCAAAGGATCAGCGATTGTACTTCAAATACTTTTACTAGCGGCAATCTGTAATAGCGCCTACATGCTTGGAAAAATAGTATTTGTCCGGTGGCAACTCAGCAATGTCGAATATATTGCACTGAATGAAAATAGCATGGATTTTCTAAACGGGCGAGATTATGAAAGAATTATCAATAAACCAACGTTCAGTGGAAATGAATCACAAATTGTTTGTGTCAACAAGAACCGCTGTTATTTACCTAAAACAGACAAAATATATATGACATATAACGGATTTAGTTATTTTTTTCTGAATGACGGAATTATGCATCAAGGTGGTTGGCACATAAAAATTGAGAGCGGTGTTGCCTACGTAAAGAATTTAACAGAGTAAAAAATATATTGCGATGTATCCAGGCGTTACCTAGATGATATATAGGAAAATGTGATATGAAAAATAAACAAATTAGCATGCTAATTTTATGTGGTTTATTAATTGGCTGCGGGCATAAGCAAGAAAAAACTAACATGACAGTTGATGAAGCTTTTGGCTATATAACTGATTCAATGCGTAATAACTGCAATAGCAACCAAGACGATAAAGGTGAGTATTGTGACTACGCGAATAATCTGTATAGTGATGCAAACAATAAGGTTCAAAATAAAGTATTGCAAGATCCAATTATTCAAAGCCTATTAACAAAAGCACAAGGTGTTGACTGTTATCACGCTTATCCAGCTCCAGCAGTATGTATAGCTGTTGATATGAGAGCTAATGAAATTGAAATGAAAGTAGTAAGAGAATTAGGCATATCTGCAACTACTTCAATATTCGATGTAGGTTCATCATTTATACAGGGAGCATTTAATCAAACGGCAAGAAATCAAGAAGCAACCAAGTTATTGCGTGAAGCAACTGAAAGTAAAAACATCTAGGTATTATCTAGATGAAATTATCGGGATTTATACAGGTTTAATAAATAAAATAACGTCAAGGGAAATGTAAAATATAATATGAATATATTAGAAGATATCAAGAAGTTCTATAAACAATTTTTAGAAATGCAAATAGCGAAAAACCTGGCACAAAATACGATTAAAATTTACACTATGGTTTTTGAGCAGTTCTATGATTATTTAGCTGGCGAAGTGAATGATGCTCAGGTGAATAATTTATGTGACGTTAATAATTCTTTTCTTGCAGGCTATATCGCAAACCTCAAAAGTAATGATTTAAGCGATACTACAAGAAAATTACATGTAACAATACTTAAACAATTCTTTTGGTTTATAGCAGATAGTGATCCTAAATACTCTATACTCCGCAGTAAGATTACTGGTATCAGAGTTAAATTAGCGGATAAGGAAGTTGAGGCATTTAGTGATGATGAACAATCAAAAATAAATGGACTAATTTTGCAATTAGATCAGTCTAAGAATTTTAGAGATCACAGAATGTCGTTAATTTTGAAATTATTACTGTATCATGGCATTCGGGTTGACGAGCTAATTAATTTAAAATGGTCTGACGTTAAAGAGGTGTACGATGACTTCTATGGTTATGTTTATCGTTTTAAGTATATGGGTAAAGGCTCTAAAGAGCGAGACTTAGATTTTACAACAAGCTTTGTTGCTAAAAATTTTGAGATAATTAAAAATCATGTTACAAGTGATTATGTTGTGCCAAGCTCAACAGGCAAACGCAGTTTTAGAAATAGTATCTATTTATCTGTTAGATCCTTGCTTGAAAAACAGAATATCAGCAAGGTTTGGCTACATAAATTCAGGCATACTTTTGGCCAGAACAAGGTAAATGAAGGCGTTAATAGCGCAACTATCACAGAATTAATGGGACATTACGGTCCAGATGTAACATTTAAGTTTTATTTACGTGGCAATCGTAAAGCAAAGCGTAAAGCAATATTGGATGGTATTCCGTCGGATATTTCAAGAAAGAACAAAAATGACAAGTAATATTAATGGTAAATATTCATACCAAGGAGAATATAACCGCTGTTTTATTTCTGGTACCATAACTCGTATTAGTGAAGACCGTTGTACTGTCTATATAACAAGGCAAAATAATGATACCGTTTGTTGCCTTTATAAGAAAGGTAAAAACAAATTGCCATTAACTTATAATGTTGGTGATTATGTTTTATTTAACGGAAAAGTTATGGAGTCTAAACTCATCTCGAGTGATCACCATCACGTATTTTTTATATTCTCGGCTTTTCAGAAAGATAGCAAAGGAACTCAGTCTTCTCGCAATAACTGTGAAATATCAGGTTATATTATTGGTTATAAAAAAATTGACGATGAGTTGGTGGTTGCTGAGTTAAGACATGGTGATAAATTAATTAAATTGTATTTTAAACGTAACTACAGATTTATTTTATATGATTTTGAAAATAAGTATCAAAGCTTAGAGACTACTCACGTTTATGTACATGGACATTTTAAGCTTGATGGTATCTGGGTAGATGGGATACGTGAGTGTTCTAAAGCAATGGAGTATATTAACTCCAGAATAAATGTTTAATTTTACTGTGAGTCAGTTATGAAACCAACCGCCGAATTATACAATGCGATGCAAGTAGCATATGACCATTTTAATGATGAGTTATTTGATGGAACATTGCCATCGGTTTTATTTACAAATCAACGGCAAAATGGTGTTATGGGATATTTTGCGCCCAATAGATGGACTTCTACAGATGGCCAGAAGTGCCATGAAATTGCTATTAACCCTTTATATGTTGGTAAATCAAGCTTAATAGAGTTGTTGCAGACGTTGGTTCATGAAATGGCTCATTGTTGGCAAGAGTGTCATGGTAAGCCGAGTAATCGTTGTTATCACAACAAAGAATGGGCCAATAAAATGGTTAATATTGGTCTCATGCCATCTTCAACTGGAAGGCCAGGAGGGGCACAAACAGGTCAACATATGAGTGATTATCCTCAGCCAAATGGTAGATTTATTTATAGTTGTGAAAAGCTATTAAAGAGTAAGTCTTTTTCGTGGAATTGGATTGATAGATTTGCTAGAAATTCTAGTCCCACTATTTTCCTTGCTAACACTGAAAATGATGATAGCGGCAGCAGTGAAGTAATTCGTGCTATTTCTGAGTCTGTTGAGCCTCAAATGGTAGAACAGTTAACTATTAGCATGGAGCATTTATTTGGTATGGAAAACTTAATTGAACAAGATCCAGAATCAGAAAAGAAAGTAAAATCCAAATATACTTGCCCTAAATGTAAGATTAATCTATGGGGTAAAAAAAACATGTTTGTAAAATGTGGTGATTGTGAAGAAAAATTGATTGAGTCGTTCTGCTAAAGTGTTTATATTTTTATATGTTTGTATTTTTAAAGAAAGAAAACCTATGTCATTTAACAATTATTTTCTAAGACAGGACTTAACTCGATTACGTGAAATAAATGAGCTAAGCGCGTTTCTAATTCAAAATGATAATCCAACGGATGGGCAACAACTTATTGAAGTTAGGGATACTTTAACAAAGTTGTTATCTTATGATTATACCTGGCTATGTGATGAACATAACAATATTAATAGGATAATAGAAGAAAATAATAGAGCAATTGACGCTGATCATGAACGTAAAAATGATGATTTATATAGTAAATCATATGACCTCTATTTTTTTCATAAATATTATATTCTCGGACCAGCAACCTTATCTAGAATTGCAAATAGATACAAGTTTATATTTGGGCATACTTTTTGTGAATACATGGATAATTTTCATTCTAAGAATAAAGCTATTTTAAAATTAACTAGTCCTTTTGAGATCACGAGAGAATTCGGACTTTTTACTATTCTAAGGTAATTTTCATCAAATTTGACTATCGAGCACATTTGAACATAACTTGAGTATTTTAGCCCAAGCCCCGAAAATGGCGATTAAAGCTATAACTCATACAACATGTTTGCTATTCTGCAAGTGATTTTAATTGGTCATACCAGTTATTCGGGAAGGCATATGATTGATGTTTATTGTTGCCGTACTCACTGAAAATAAATTTAAACGTGTCAATAAAGTAATCAGTTTCTCTTTTGTGGTTTATATTGTTAAGTGAGTAAATTACTAAGACGATTACATTCCATAATTTTTTATGCAGTCCTTTATCCTTAAGAATGTTTTTTAATTTATCTGGCACACCATCTAACGGAATCCTTGTTCCATATATGTTATTGTTATACAATCTGGCGTGGTGGGCACACATATTTCTTAAGGTTGTGCAAGTAATTACCACATTGTTAAACTCGGTAATATTTTTGAATCCAAATTTGTTGGGTATAATGTTAATATATTTACGATGATTAATAGAGGTAATCCATTTGCATATATCTCCAAAAGACATTAATTCAATGATCATCCATATTGGTGGAAGTTCGGGACTATCGTATTTCTTTTTATAGAAATCAATAAACGCCAATTTAGGATAGTTGTTTTTAATATCTTTCGTCAATCTATCTAAATTATCACTAAATGGAATAGTCTTAAAAAGAGTTTTTGAAAGATAAAAATGTGATTTTGGATAAGGTGATATATCAGACTCTTCAATGTTTAATGAAATTTGTACAAAGCTATTTTTTAAGGCAATCTCATAATATGCTAGCAGCCCAAGTACAGCCACCCTCAAATCCATGTCTAGCTCATAAGAATGTATGATCTCTTCAAGTGTTTTTGGTGAGTCTATAGCTTTTTTGTATCCACTAAGTTTGTAATATGATATGTTTTGAAGGCGTTTGGTACTCTTAATTTCATCCGAACATTGGATGTCCTTTGTTTTTAATAGTGCAATTAATTCTTCGGTTGTTTTAGGAGATTTATTATAGTCTGTCAATATTTCTGCCTTATAGAGGATGTAAAAAAGGCGACTAAATAATTATTTAATCGCCTTTTTTACATATTTTAGCCCACAAACGTAAAGACCTTTGTGGCACCATTAACTTGCGGTTAACGGCTCCATTAATGTTATTATATCTATTGTCGGTTTAAAATGCAAATATTTTTTAAAATTTGTAAAGGCTTTCTTTATTCTAGCCCAGCTACACGTTTATTTAATTTATAACTTATTGCTTAAAATGCAAATATTTTTATCTACAAAAAGTAGATATTATTTTGAACTTTAGACCCAGCATGTGTACTATGAATCCATAGTGTTGAAATTATACCAGATTATATGTCATATGTTCATATGTACTAGAATTTTTATTACACTCATTAGCAATACTTAATATCATTTTCTAATAAAGTTGTATATCTTTATTTAACAATAATGCCAAGAATAGCAAATAGAACTCCCTATTACTGTCATAGGGAAGAAACATTTTACTTTATGGACTATTTTATTTGCATGACATTATTGGTAATTGTTATATCTTTTGAATTAATTTCATTAGAGAAAAATGAAGAATCATTTCTGTTGACTTTAATTTTAACGTTATTGCCTTCTGTTGGATAGAATTGAATGTAATTTGTAGTTATGCTGCATTTACCTTTTTGACAAATGTCGTAGAAGTAGTTCCCTTCCTGGATTACCTTGTTATAATTAACCTGATTGAACTGTATTTTATGAACAAGAGAAATATCAGAATAATTTTGGTGATTTATGTATGGTAGGTAGCAGTAATATCCACCCAATACGATGAATGTAACTATACCTGCTAATATAATTTGCAGTTTTTTGAGGCATATGGTTGGTACAGCAATACAAAAGCTAAATAATAATAAGGCGATGGACGCGCAACGAAATAGAAAGTAATTTTCGATTGAATAAATATTCATTGGGTCATAATTTAGTATGCTATAAGCACAAAATATGATAGATGGAAGCATTACTAATATTGATTTAAGCAGAGCTGGCCATACATAAGCTTTAAAATCTTGGACGATTATTTCATTTATTTCTTCCCCAAACCGTCTAGAAGCTGATTTAGTGTGCATAAGATTTCCTTTTTAATATTTCATTCACCAATATTATAACGTGTTGTAATGAAAAATGTCTTGTTCAAAAATTTCTGCGGTTTACGCATGGAATCTCTATTATACATAAAAGCTAGAAATTAAGATAAATTTTATCATAATTTATTAAGTGTCAATAAAAAAAGCACCCAGTAATGGGTGCATTGGTTTTTATAATATGGAATTTCTCATGTAGTAAGAGAAATTCCTTTAGCTTTAACTTCTTGCTGATTTTAAATCGCGCAATATAACTATTGAATTACTCAAATTATTCAAGATACTATGATGAAAGTTAATCAACTCACTCTGTGAAGCTACTTGATTATCATGTATAATAGTTTTGATAAAAGAGTCACTCCATGGATTAGAGCACCTAAAATCGCCGGCCACATGATAATTTATGAATGAAGTTTTAACTATGGGATATCCTTTGGGTTCCTGAGCATTTGGCTCCCAAGTTATATCACGAGAATTTCTTGTTTCTAATTCAAATAATTTATCATTAATAACCAGATCCGTGGAAATGTATGTTTCTCCATGAGAATTTTTTTCTACTCTTCCCGTAAGTCCGTTTACTTTAATTCTCAATGTTTCGGGCATGATAGCCTTCCTATAAAAAAGAGTTATGGGATTTCTACTAAATTAGCAGTAGTATATCCATTTTGACTAGCTATGCGTGATATTACATCACGATAAGCTCTGTCGCCACTGAAATATTTATCATTGCCCTCTTGATAGTCAATAATGATTTTATTTTGGTATCTAGACAGGACAATCTTAACACAACTATAAGTATTATAGTCATACTCAACATACCCAAGAGTTGAAATTCTATCCACGCAGTCAATGAGTGATTCATCTAAATTAAATTTATTAGATAGCATAGATGAATCAATTTCTTTTGTTCGTGAATACCTTCCAAGTCCGGGATAATATTTGCGTAGGTCGTTGCAAAACTCAGACCAAATATCATAACCTTTATAAATGAATTCAATAATTTTGAACTTTTTATCAAAGTCAATAACTGGAGTTAGTTTTGCTAATTTGTTGTCTTTTGTCGATAATAACACGTATTGCATAATAGCCCCTTGTAACTTACTCAGACTCTTCGTCATCTGCTGTTAGATCAATGCCAAACATCTCGCAGTACCCTCTAGGGATCTCACTAAGTTTATTATAGTCATAGTAACTATTAGAACCATCTGTGAAATCTCCATAAAACTGACATCCTGGCTCAAAATAATATGCACTTACAGAGAAGCTTGCTTCTTCAAGCGCAGTATAAAAAGCAATTGGCGGATTCCATGCGGTGTTAAAATAAATACTAATTGTTTCATCAACACTAGTACTATTTTTTAGATCCTCGAGAGACTGCTTAATATCATAAATATCCTGCGCTCTAATGTCACATTTGGTACCCCAATTTGATAATCGCCATTCATGCCATCCCGTCTGATGGTATAAAGCAAGACGACGTTCATTTTCTTGGGGATCGTCAGAACATTCCAATAGCTCTTCTGGCATTTTAACGATAATGTTAAAGAAGCTATCTTGTGCAATAACACTTTCAACAAGATTAATGAGTTTGATTCGATTACCAGATAAATCCAGTATATTTTCACATAAATTTGCCATAATTAATACCTCTAAATGGGCCATGCTTAATACATGGCCGGTTTCATTTATCCTCTCACTAATTCACCAAAAATGCCACCTTTAACCTTAACCGAACTACTTCGGCGTTGATTAAAAGTAACAAGTAAATTAGTTTCTAGCTCAAAAATGTCTTTAAGCTGATCACAGTAGATGTTTTCTACATTGTGAACTTCTTTATGCTTAGAGTCATCTTCTTGATAAAAGGATAGTTTATAAGTATCACTGGGCATAAGCACAATACGTACTTTTGAGTATTTGTGAATATTGAACTCATTTTGGTCTAGAATAAATTGTAGAAATGGGTTGGAGTTATCATCCTCACCATAACGAAACTGTTTTGAACCAGTCATTGCAATAAATTCACGACCACCTAATTGAGAATAGATTTCACTCGCAACAAATTGGGCATTCATTTTATACATCCTTTCTTATCTTCAAGATTAATGTAGGGATTTCAGTTCCACTTTCAGAAAATGCTTGTCTTTCAACAGGAATTATCTCGGCTCGAACTTCTGATACCCACTCTCTAAATAATTGAGATCTTTTAATTGAATTAAATTGCCAACTGGTGCTAGTAAAAGTGACTAGGATTCCTCCGGGCTTCAGACATTCATACATGTGTTTAACATGTGTAATATCTTGACCTTTATTGAATGGCGGATTAGCGATGATTCTGTCATAATACTCATTCTTGTTAATAAGATCTAACTGCAAAAAATCTTCTTTAATTAGGTATATTTGATTACCAAAATTTTTGTTAAGAATATTTTGATTAGTTGGATCTATTTCACAAATATGAATTTGTCCAGGATGTACAGATAATATTTCCGATATGATAGCACCATGCCCTGCGCTTGGCTCTAAGATTGAATGATGTGACTCGATCTCAGATAATTGCACAAGTTCCTTTGCCAATGGTTTTGGTGTGGGGAAAAATTGCAATCGTTTCTTTATATCTGCATCACCATTCTGGAGTCGGCAAAGTAGCTCAGTTGGATCAAAATTAAACACAAACGCTTGTGTCTTACCTCCGACCCATTTACCACCAAGAGCAGTAAGCTCTTTTTTGACATTTAAATAAACGCTTCGATCTAATTGTTCATTAGGAAGTTTAATACTATTATCACTATTAACGTGACAACGCATAAAGATTTGGTTCATGATGAGATCCTTAAAAAAAAGAACTTAACAGTTCTAATGGTTATTAAACAAGTCTCTGATAGTTTTAATATCATTTACTTGCTTCAGTTTTTCTCTTGCAATATCTACAAGAAAAAATTTAGTAGCTGGTAAATTTGTGCGATGGTATTTGATGAATATGTCAATGTCGTTTAAGACATCTTCATCCCCAACAATACTAAGCAGAAAGGTACCAGTTGGCTTTACAAGCCAAAGATATTGTGTTATTGAAGATTCAGATAGTATTCGTCGTTTATCATCCATAAAATCACTTTGATATGCTTTTACATTTTGATTAACAATACGCTCCATCTTAATTATCAACGGATTACTTAAATTGCCCATATTCCTCGCTCCACCTGATGATGATATTTTTGAAGTATTTGTCTAATTTTTGCTTTCCAATGTTGATTATTAGCAATTTGCGTGGCCGCAATTTTAGTTACTTCAATATAGATCATTCCAAGAGATGCTTTTCTGGTTTTCATCATTACTATTCTGACAAGATTTCTCCAGCTTGAAGCAATGAAATTGTCTGCATTCTGAGTGATTTCAACGCATACTTCCCAGTAATTCTTAGGCTTCTTCTTCCAGATTAAAAGATATTCATGAATCACTTCGATGAAGTTGCTGGAATATACTTTACTTGCCGACTGATAATTATGTTGAGCTTTAATCATGACTCTAAATAACTCATCTCGTGGCATCATTTTAATCAAATCAGCCTGGAATGAATTACATACCCCATTTTTGATAAGATCACCAATGAGTGTGCAATATACCTTATTGTTTTCGGTAGCTTCGCGCATATTAAAGAGCATGGCTTGTGTTTTACTCAAATACTCATCAATAGATGAACACCTGCTAGTGTCATTTGGATTATCAGAATATAAAATCATGTCATGATATGGTGGATGGCTAAATACTAGATCGGCTGCACGCGGTAGTTTTTCCAAAACAAAATCATGCGTATAATCAAATCCAGTATGAATATCTAAGCCTACGTATTCAACATTCATTTCAGCACATACGTCTCTAGACGTTTTAGATCCCTCACAAATATCAACAAATAAGCGAGGTTTAAAAAAATTTATTAACTCCTTTTGAACATGGCCAGAGCAGTTTCCTCTCCATTGTGAGTTACCCCACTGTCCTCGTTCTGGGAAAGTCATGATAGATTTCATTGTATAGTTCCTTAAAAAAAGGCATCGTTATGATGCCTATTGGTTTATATTCAAGCATTAATTCGTCGAACTAATGCTTTTTTACGGCCACCATGCATACATTTAAACTCTTCTGATTTCTCAGTTAAATTTAATATATTAACTATTTTCATAGCATTGCCTAGTGGTACAATTTCCATTAAAGTTCTACGGTCATAATGATCATGGCATAGTTCCACGATGTAATCTAACCCGTATTTACTAATAAAGCTGTCTAATTTTCCACTCTCGATAACTAACTTAAATTTTGCATTATATTTTTCAAAAAGATCAAACGCTTGGTTAATATCTTTTGCAAAGTAATATTGAAAAATCCTAGTTGCCAGAGGGTTGCCTAGACTATTGAATTGCGTTAGCATTACATTAAAATCAATTTTATCAGTCAGCTTACTAAGATTAACTGAGTGTGGCCATGATTTTAATGTATTCCAAAACCAGTCATTCGTTGAGAATTGCCTAATGATTCGCTCATCACTTATAAGCCCTATAACTAATCTTGCAAATGTTGAATCAAATTCACAAGTTTTAGATATTTCTAGTAGGCTTAGGGTGTTTAATAAAATCATTTCACTGCTAAAACTTTCTAGGTAACACGACTCTTTAATAAAGTTGATTATGCTTTCTTTAGAAAGAATGCCAATTTTTTCCAATAGCAAATGTTGATCAGTACACAACTCAATACAATTGCGTAACTCGCGACTTGTAAGCTCTGTAACATCAAATCCACTATAGAAAGCATATCCTTGCTTATTAACATGAGTCTGTTTCTCTTCTGGTAGTGCATCATAAAGCTGTCTAGAAAAAGTTAATTCATTAGCCTCGACTAATAAATTTATTAATTCAGAACAATAATTGAAGCCACCAGAACTTTCGCCTATGATTATCTGAACCGCTTTCTCCATATAGTTTTTTGCGATATGTTTGATAAGTTGAATATCAGCTTTAGATACTCTATTTAATCCTATTAACGAGTTGTCTCTTTTTAAAGTATTGATGATGACTCTAAATAAGTTACGACCAGTCAAGGAGTTTAAAGCTTTACTTTCACTTTCTATCACATTGACAACTGAAGGACGTTTGCGGCAAATGAAATCAAGAGTTTCGGCATTACAATTATTGATAATACTAATAAAATCTTCATATTTGCGACTACTTATTGTGGAGTAGAATTGCTCATTGAATTCAGGATTAGCAATACAATAATTAAGGCGAAGTAATGATGTAGTTGGTAATAGATCTACAATACTTGAAAATTCAACGAAGTTTTCATCCGTTATTTCACTTGAAAATCTACTTCTTACATAATCAAACCTCTCAACTTGCAATGATAATTTAATTGCGTTAGTTACATTGGTTATATTACTAAGCGCCCTACTCTGAGCTGTTGCGTGTAATCCTTTAAGCAATAATGCTTTCTGTGATAGTTTTAACTCATCAGCGTTCATAATACATGCCCTAACGTTATCCTCTGAGTTGTTGAATATGAAAGTGACATCCTCAAAGTTTTTATAGAATTGAGAAGAAATAGTCATTTTGAAGTTCCTTATAAAAAAGGAATTACACTACAGTAATCCCTAAAATTAATAAAAATTTAAGCACCAAGAGCTTTAAGAATCTTGTCCACAGCACCAAAAATACGTTTAGCATTTTTCTCTGGAACATTATTACCATTAATCCAATGTTGAGTATAACCTCGAGAAGACTGTTTAGCATCTTCAGAAAGTATACCTAAATAAGATCCAGTAATATACGCTACAACCTCTGCCTCAACTTCCATTAAGCTTTGTGGAATAGCGGCATCATGCTGATGAACTGATGATGAGTCTTGCGAATGCAGAATACAGTGAGCAACTTCATGTAATAAAGTTTTTTCAGGGTAAACAGCTAATGGATTAATAGCAATTGCTTTCTTAGTCGGATACGAATACCCTTGTAAGTTACCATTCGGTTTATTCCACGTAATTTCAGTAATTCCCAAAGCAGAATAGATTTTATTCTTATCTAGCTGTGGTAATTCCCTAGTCTCACTATAGAATTCCTTTCCATCAGTGTCTGTAGCCTGAAATAAGCAAGATTTAAGAATAAATCCTTTCATTGGAATTTCTTTTTCTTCACCAGTTGCTTGATCTTCAACTTTTTTTGTCCAGGAAGTAGGAATGAATATCTCTTTAGCCTTAGCGCCTTTTTTTACGCTACGGCCAAGCTCACACCACTTCTTAAATGTTGCGACTGGAGATGTAACACCCTGCAATACTAGCAAAACCTGATTACCAAATGAATAGTTATAAAAATAACTATAGTATTCGGCAATTTTTGATGGGCCAGAAAATGCTGATTTTAGCAATTTTGAGTATTCAATTTTTTTCATAGTGCAGATCCTTAAAAAAAGGATACACCCTTACCCATTAGGTAAAGATATATCCTAATGGGGTTAAAAAACATAACACTATTAATTCATATGTATAAGAATGATATTGTAGAATCTGACAAAAATTAATACTTAGTTATCGTAACTAGCTGATAAATGGCAACTTAGCCAAATATAATTAAATTATAAATTTTGACATAAAAGCATACTGTGTATATTATATTATGCTATAATACCATTTATGTTAGTTTAAACTTTTAGGAGGTCTTTATGAAGAAATTAATGGTTACTGGTCACGTGGGGCGTGATCCAGAAATTAGATATGCTCCAGATGGAAGCAAGTTTGCTACCTTTTCGTTTGCATGTGATACTTACTCCAAAGATGATAAGACAGAATGGATTGAAGTAAATTGCGGTGAGAGAAATGAACGAAATTTTAACTTAATCAATGATCATGTTAAAAAGGGCATTAGATTATTGCTCATGGGTAACAATAAAATAGGAGTTTATGTGCACCCTAAAGATGGGCCAACTGCAACTGAAACCTTATATGTAAGTGAATTGGAATTCCAATCATCTAAGAAAGATAGTGAGAAATCTCAGACTGTTGCATCTGAAGTTGGCAATGATACTATCACCAATAGC
>Ga0214919_10000578_pt1 | contig 62339 bp, 47 predicted proteins | sample LL1503_MetaG_FD_177994 | JGI IMG/M metagenome (GOLD analysis project Ga0214919, IMG submission 177994) | Freshwater microbial communities from Lake Lanier, Atlanta, Georgia, United States - LL-1503 | ecosystem: Environmental > Aquatic > Freshwater > Lake | place: USA: Georgia | collected... | reverse complement strand
AAAAAAAATCGGTTTGGAAAAAGGAGGGGGGGGGGGGGGAGGGGAGGGGGAGGAGGAGGAGGAGGAGGAGGAGGAGGTGGTGGCAGTATGGGACATCATTTTGGACCTAATATCGATGAAATATTTGCGAATATGTTTTTTGGGGGGATGGGGGGAGGAGGTATGCCCGGTATGTTTCCACCTAATGGCTCATTTCAAATTTTCAGAAATGGTGTTCCTGTAAATATGACTAATCAAATTCAAAAACCGGCTCCTATTATCAAAACATTGACTATTAATATGGAACAAGTCTTAAATGGCGGATCTTTCCCCATGGAGGTAGAGAGATGGATTTTAGAAAATGGTAATAAAAATATGGAAACCCAAACATTTTATGTCACTATTATGAAGGGAATAGATAATAATGAAATAATAGTATTGGAAAATCAAGGAAATATTATTAATGAGAATTGTAAGGGCGATATTAAAATATTTATTAAGATTGAGAATGATACTGGATTTCAAAGAAGAGGATTGGATTTGATATTTGAGAAAAAGATTTCTCTAAAAGAAGCATTATGTGGATTCTCTTTTGAATTGAGATATATAAATGGAAAAGATTATACTATTCATAATCCAAGTGGTAATGTAATTCCTTTCGGTTATCATAAAATAATTCCTAATATGGGACTTACGAGAGATGAACATATAGGAAATATGATTATTGTTTTTACTATTGAACTTCCAACGTCATTAACAGAAGAACAAATTGCCGGATTAAGTAAATTATTGTGAAAATCCGAGAGGTGAATTATGAGATAATATATTTCGAATAAAATAACTTAAAGACAAAATAAAATAGTAAATTGGGGGGGAGGACCCTGTTTTTGCGCTAGTGGTGTAGTGGTAACATGAAACCCTTCCAAGGTTTAGCTGAGGGTTCGATTCCCTTCTAGCGCATTTATTCCTCAACCCCCAATTTTTGGCCCTATTAGCGCAATCGGATAACGCGCAAGACTTCTAATCTTGAGATTCCGAGTTCAAGTCTCGGATAGGGTTTTTCTGCTCTTATGGCCTAATGGTTATGGCATCTCACTTGTAATGAGAAGATTCTGAGTTCGATTCTCAGTGAGAGCTCTTTTTTATTTTTTGTTTTACAAAATACAAAATACAAAATATAAAATATAACTATATAATATATTATGGCAGGCAGACCTCGTATAGTTAGATGTAAACAATCTTATATTAACGCGTCCGATGCGCACAGCGGCTTATCAATGTTGAAAGCAGGAACACCCAATAAAATTGGAAATACACAATGGACTTGGTATCCGCAGAAAACACAATGTGCTCAAGGACCTTTAGACTTTCTAGATTCGCAGGCATATTATAATACTCTTCAATGGCAAACATACGGAAATTTATGGCCGCCATTTAGACCGAGTCCAAGAATAAGTAAATATTCTTATTATGGTCCCAAGTTGGCATAATAGTATCGTCGTCATTTGTGATTGTTATTTTCTATAATGTAATATTACGCATATTACATTATCAAATATTTTATTATCTATTCAATTTAACCCTTTGACATATGGATTTATCTTGTGTTGTCTAATTACTTTCTGTTTATTGGGTTGCTTTTATGTGTATTGGTATTTTAGACGACAACAAAGAAGATATATGTATGTTGAAATAAGACCTCAGATTCCAAATATAATTTCTGTATAGTTTGAATTTATTTGTTGTTGAGATTACAAAAATCAGGAAAGAGAGAAAAACAAATATATGGCTCTTTTTTTACATTCTTTACATTTTCTACATTTTCTACATTTTCTATATTCATTTTCAGTAGTTCAAATGACGAATCCAATAAATTTTTAGTAATTTCTAATTCTGTATCTGGTAAAGGAATAACACCAGAATCTAAAATACTAATTGTTGTAAATTCAACTAAATTGAAAATACTTATATTTTCTATCAAATGTTCTAAAACATTCGATTTGAAAACATCCGAAATCTGTAAAATAAATTGTGGAATATCCTGTAATTTCAAATTATCATCTTTAGTAACACGTGTAATTATAACAAAAATTTTATATAATATTTCTGGATGTTCAACAATTAGTTCTTTCAAATAGGTGGCCTCTTTTTTAGTTAGATTTATCTCTAAGTCAGGATTAGATAAATTTCCTAATAAAATACCTGCCAATGTCGGGTTTGTAGACATGTTAATATATTATATATATTATATACACCTTTTATATTTTCTCTCTACTTACTACTAATTACTACTAATTACTACTAATTTTTATTGGATAGTGTTTGTGCTTGTTACGTCTTCTATTGTCCCATAAGGATGTAAAGGTGTGAGTTGAGGATAAAGACCTAATTGTGTGAAAAAACGGCCACATTGTTGATTTTTATTACAACTAGTAGCACGAATTAATTTCGCGCGTCTATTCATAATATTAGACGCACCTACTCCTGCGCCTGGAACATATTTATTGAACACATCTTGGGGTTGATTACAAATAGCACCTATTGAAAAATTACGACGATTTCCACCACCTGTCATCTTTTTATAGAAAAATCCATCTTTTCCAACATAAAAATTTCCATACGGCATTATTTATATATTGATACAGGATAATAATATTCTCAAATATGTAATTTGTATAATTTATGAAATTTTTCTGGTAGGAATATCTGAAGAAACAATATAAATGGAATTCTCAGTAATAATAATATACTCGGTTCCACTCTTGTAAAACTTTGCGATCGTGGAGGTATACTCCTCTTCAGAACGAACCAACAATTTTTCGCCATTTTCCTTAACCCCGACAAGCGCCTTTTTATCTAAAGAAGAAGACCAATAGTCTAACATAATTGGCTTATCTTCCACGATTGCTAATTTAGCAGCATGCTTTAATGTAACATCGCTAGGTAATCTATAACTAGATTCTGAGGCTGCGCCACCAGTAGCAGAAGCGGGTGCTTGCTTTTGATCGTCGGACATTTATATTATAAAAATTTTAAAAGTCTTTAAACCTTTATTTTATTTATTGTATTTATTTTTTTGTGTATTTTTTTGTGTATTTTTTTGTGTATTTTTTTGTGTATTTTTTTGTTTTTTTGTTTTTTTGTGTATTTGGACATTTTTACAAATAAATATAAATATATATATAAAAATATATAACTAATAACTATAATGAATTTGCCAGCACATATAAATTCGCGTCATTCTTTACATAATTTGGAGAATTATAAAACAGATTTGTCCAATTCACCAGGAGATATTATACATAAATATAATTCAGTAATAATAGAGTATTTGAATTTTGCTATAGAAAGCATAAATATAAAAAATAATTCGTATAACAAATTTGTAATAATGCGAGGATTAAATACAATTACACATGTCTTCTGTATGATTTTATATTATACAAAAAATGTGGATATAGCATATTATCATAGTCAAAAATCATTTTATTTTTATATAGAATTCATGGGTCAAATTACTGATGAACAGCATTCGTTCTTACAATTAAGTTCGAGAGATGCTGCGATTTTTGTATATAAGAAAACTATCTATGAAATAAATAATGAATTTAAAAAGAATATGACTACTACTTCTAATTTAGATATAGTTGGTAAAATGGAGGTTTTAAATATAAATGTGATGATATTGAAAACGATAATTAATTATATGACAGACGGGTTTGATTTTCTACAACAAAATAAAAAGGAGGTATTTAAAAAAATGATTAAACGCGTAGAAAAAATAAGTGATAAATTAACAAATGCGAAATTGTTAAATAAGTATAATTCAATATTACAATTTGTTGAAACCGCAAATGGTCCTTTGGATGAATATTGTGAACAAGTCGAATCTTTTATTAAGGGTGTAGTTAGAGCGTGAGGTTAGAACGTGATATTATATATCCACTAAAATAATTTTCTTACGTATCTTCTTCTTTTTATCCTTTGAATTGACATTATCCTCTTGTGTAATTATTCGCTGACCTACATTACAATATTCTTTAATTAATAATTTTTTAAGAAATTCATAAATAGTATATAATACATTTTCATCACACATACCTACTATTAAGATACTTCCTGTTCTGAAAATCATAAAGGAAACCGAGATTATATTAGATTTGTTTTCTGTTGAAATCTGTGAACCCGTTTGTTCTTCGACACCGAGTTCTTTATTATAATAAAATTTACATTGAATTCCCGGATAAGAACATGGATCGTAAATACATTGAATATTATATCTATATTTTAATATGTCAAATAACGCCTCGCGATTAATATAAAACCCACTATTGAAATTCGAATTAATTAGAACAGTGTCACTAATTTGTTTATATCCTACCTTGACATCTATAAATGGCTGAATCGTTTCAATAATATTGAGGAGCACTTGTTCGAATATATGGTCTGTTTGAATTCCAGGAATTTCCAATTTACCCGTATTGAAAACCTTAATATGGAATTCTTTAAATTGTCCTAGGATTTTAATACGCAGAATCATGACAAAACAATTATAAAACGCGCTCTTTCTTTTACACCTATAACTCATTATATCTTTCTTTGAAATTCCAATACTTACTTTTCTAATATCTTTAAATTTAATACGACCATTGGGGTTGTCAATGCTCGTAATTATTTGCTCGTCAAAGCATGTTTCTGTTTTTAAGTTTTGCTTTATCTCTTCTAATTCTTCGGGTTGGAACGAATTGAACTTCATTTGTTTTTTTATCACACCATTTGTAGGTGTAGCGTATGGGATCACAGGAATTTTCCAAAATACATTTTTTAAATCGATTTCTCTGTCCAAATACGCAATTTTCGACTTGGTAGAAATGTAAATATCACTTGATTTAGGAACATCTTCATTGCTATTATTAATTGCGTCCTTACTTTTACTTTCACCACTCTTATTTTTCTCATCGTCTGGAATCTCGACCTCATCATCTGACGATGAATTATTATAGTCTACAGATATAAAATTAGCCCATTCGTCGTCTAATGCCTTTGTATTGTTTGATGTCTTTTTTTTAGTTATGGCAGTTTCCATAATAGTTATATGTAAATATCTTTATGCCGCTTTAAATTATTTTATTTCAATTATTTTCTAAATATATAGAATATAAATGCCCTCTACCGAATTTAGCGTCATCTATGAAAGAAGTAACATCATTCCTATTCAAAAATCCCTTATTACATCTCCCAAGGCAAATAGCCAAGCCAGCAACAATTATAGTTTGAAACAGAATTTTTTTGACCCTACGAAAAGTTCACCTCCAAACGATTTTATGTTGAAGTTACATGAGAGAATGAGTCTTTATGAGGGTAAAGGTAATATGTCATCTTTAGGAATAAATGATTCTATACGCGATAGAGCATAATTTATATAAAACGTGTTATTGCATTCTTGATAATGCATTATATTTTCAACGAATTCTAGAAAGGCTGACGTAATTATGGTTGGTTTATTACGAATAATATAATTTAAGTAATCTTTTATTATATTTTTTTTATCAATGTTATAATCTCTACTTAGATTTTGTATAAATTGGATTAAATTACTTAATTTCTCTCTTTGAGTGAATTTAAGATATAGATTTTCCCAGATAGTATTGTCTATGATATTAAAATCCTTGTCCTGGTTTAATTGTATAAAATTAATCATACTTCTTATATCGGATTTATATAATTTCTGAATTTGAGAGATTGCGGTTTGAGATATATTAAGTTTTTCATGAGTCACTATATTTGTGAGAAATTTATTAATATCTTGTTCGGGTAATTGATTAAAACGGAGTTTTAAACATTCGTTTTGTAATCCGTCATCAATGCGACTAATATAATTACATATTAAACAAAAACGGACACTACTACTATAATTCTGTATTAAATATCTTAATGCGAGTTGTGCGTTTTTTGTCATGGCGTCAATCTCATCCAATATGACGAATTTCATCCCTTTGTTGAAGAGAGACTTGGAATTGACAAATTGGTTTATTTGAACACGGATAATATCTATACCTCGTTCGTCAGATGCATTCAAATGAATGATAAGACCATTGTGTTGTTGGTTTGTTTTTTCTTGATATGCTTTTACAATGTTTATGACGGATGTGGTTTTACCTGTTCCTGGAGGTCCATAAAAAAGCAGATTGGGGAAATAAGAGGTTTCAATGATATTTTTCATGATTATTTTGTTTAATGGATCTAGAACTATATTTTCAAAATTGGTCGGTCGCCATCTTTCCATTAATGGAATAAATTCATTGTTTACGACATTCATTTATAGAGTTTTTATAGGATGTATTTAAACCTTTTACTATTCAAACTTTGATAAAATAAAAAACAAAAAAATAAAAAAAACAAAAAAAATAAAACAAAAAAACAAAAAAACAAAAAAACAAAAAAAACAAAAAAATAAAAAAATAAGTAATAATTTATATAATGAAAAAATATGATTGTGAAAAAAACGATAAACAATGTCATAATTTGAATAAAATGTTAAAAAAAAGAAAACCCATTATAGTAGGCGAATCTATTTATAATAATATATTTTTACACTATATTGCTGGATTTTTGATTATATTCACTTTATTGAACATTAGATTCAAAAAATTTAACATATTATATTTATTATTTGGTGGATTTTTAGGATGGATTTATATCGACATGGTTTCATATTTTATACATTTATTTATGCATTCTGATTATTATGAGTCATTATTGAATGATGAAGACAAAAAATCAATAATAGATACTCATCATATAAACACCTTAAATTATTCATATTTGAATAATGTGGAACTTGTTATGATATCATATCCTATATTTTTACCAACATTATTTGTATTATGCGTTTATCATTTTATCATAAATAAAAATGCTTTACAATCATCGTTTTATGTCGGATTTTTTATTTGTATATGTTTATTAGGACTGATGTCTGGTTATTTTCATAAATGGGCACACGAAAGAAATCATAATTTATTAGATAATTCATTTATTACATATTTACAAGATAATAATATAATTTTAAATGGCAAGGAGCATGAAAAACATCATATACATAATGAAGGTAATGATAATTTTTACTATTATAGTTTAGTTAATGGTGTATCACATATGTTTATAGACCCACTATTACAAAAATTAGAAAAGCCATAAAATATTATTTAGTAAAACAATTGAAATATAAATTATTATCGATATATAATGGATATTAAACAAGGGAAAATGTCGTCAACGGCAGCAGTAACAACACCATGCAGCTATTTGGAGATATTTGTCGGCCCTATGTTCAGTGGTAAAACATCCAAATTACAAGAATTATATAAACAATTTAAATTTTGTAATATTTCTGTAGAAATAATTAATCATTGTGCTGATAATAGATATCATGAGAGTATGTTATCTTCACATGATAAAATTATGATTCCTTGTATTCAAACAGAGAGAATAACAGATGTAATGCCAAAATTGACTAATGTTGAAGTCGTATTAATTAATGAAGGGCAATTTTTCGACGATTTATATAGTTGCGTAATTGATATGTTGAAAAAAAATAAAATGGTTTACGTATCTGGCCTGGATGGCGATTTCGAGAGAAAACGTTTTGGTCAAATACTTGATTTGATTCCTATTTGCGATAAAGTGACAAAATTAACCGCATTGTGTTCAATGTGTCGTGATGGAACGCCTGGCATTTTCTCTCATCGATTAACAAAGGAAACACAACAAATGTTGATTGGTTCGGATAACTATATTCCTGTTTGTAGAAAATGTTATGAACAAAATATATAATAAAACCATTTAAATTCAAATTTTGATATGTATAAATACAATGACAAATCAAATTGATAATAATGGTCTGATTAAAGTTAAAAGAGGTCGTCGTTCTAAGAAAGAGATTTTAGCGGCAATGGTTGCTGCTAACGCATTAGCTATCGACGGACAAAATGTTATAGTTTCACATAATAATAATGATATAACAAAAAAACCACGTGTCGTAAAAAATAAAAAAAATCAAGTAGTAGAAGGACAAAAAGTAGATGAAGGACAAAAAGTAGATGAAGGACAAAAAGTAGATGAAGGACAAAAAGTAGATGAAGGACAAAAAGTAGATGAAGGACAAAAAGTAGATGAAGGACAAAATAAATTAGATAAAGGGCAAAATAAATTAGATAAAGGGCAAAATAAATTAGACGAAGGACAACATGTAGAAGAAAATGAGGGTGAAGAAAAGAAGGAAGAAGGAGAAGAAGAAAATGAAAATATAGTTAAACCAGGATTAAAAAAAAGAGGAAGGAAACCAAAAGGAGGAAAAATTATTTTACAAAATACTAATATTAATTTACAAAAGGAGACTAAGCCGAACATCATTTTACATTTGAAATGTTCCCTGAAAGATTTACAATTATCGTCCGAATATAATTCTGATTTTAATTCTAATTTTAATGATCCAAAAATAGAATCGTTTAATTTTTCTTGTTCCAAAAACGAATTATCCTATGAAATTATAACTAATCCAGACAATTTTTTAAATGAGTCAGTAAATTTGGCAAATAATGAAGCTGTTTGTTGTGAAGATATTGAATCAAAGGATATATGGCGTAAACTTAAAATATTAGAACACAATTTACACATAAACAATATTTCGGATAAGAAATCCGCATGCTTTTGGTGTTCTCATGATTTTGATAATCCACCCATTTACATTCCAAAACATTTTATAAAGAATTCTTACCATGTCTATGGATGTTTTTGTAGCCCCGAATGCGCAACTGCACATTTAATGGAAGAAAATATTGATAGTTCTACTAAATTTGAACGTTATTATTTGTTGAATCATATTTATTCAAAGATATACGATTATAAGAAAAATATTAAACCGGCACCGAATCCTTTTTACATGCTTGAAAGATATTATGGAAATTTAACTATTCAGGAATATAGAACGCTATTAAGAAGTGAACGTTTATTTTTAATAGTTGATAAACCACTTACCCGAATTTTACCGGAGTTTCATGAGGATAATGACGAGTTTATAATTAATAATAAAATTATTCCTTCTAATAATTATCAAGTGAAAAAACGATTACAGAAAAAAGCACAAACGAAAAATAATATTTTGAATGAAAAGTTTGGTATTGCTTCTACATAGAAAATATCATAACATATCATAACATATCACAATATATCATATTTACACAAGGCGATGTAAACATTATATTACAGAACGGCATTGTTGCTTTCAATTTCTTTTGCCAGCTTCTCATCTTGTTCTTGGTTGAATTTTTGTATAGATGCGTCTAATTTAGTCCTAATTTGTTTATAAATTTCTTGATTCAAAGATTTAATGGGTGGTGCCTTTTTTTCAGCGATTCCCATAAAATCTTTAATTACTTTTATAGGATCGCCATTAAACTCTATAAGCTTTTCATTGATTTTTCTCTCATCATAATCTGTTTGGCGCATAATCATTTGGATTTTTTCAATATCTTCTGTCTTCTTGTCATTGTCCTTGTCCTTGTCCTTATCGTTGTCCATAGTCTTGTCCATAGTTTATACCTATATCCATAAAATATTTTTTAAATCTATTTAAACAATATTTATTAATATAATTATCAATGCAGACAGAAAAACAAATGACTTATACAAAAATTAATATTCAACCAATTTTGAATGATGTTCAAAAGGTAGTTCAAACGGGGTTGGATAAATTGTTATATGACTTTACGTTACGTCATTTAACAAGTGAATTGGATAAATGTAAAATGGAAATGGAATTTTATAAGAATGAATTGGAAAATATTAAACAAATTTATGGGCTAAATAATTATAGTAATGTTGAAATTAAGATTGAAAAGATGGATAGATGTAATAAAAAAGAAAATATTTCTTTACATATTGAAGAGTCTGTGACTGATAATGAGTATACATTTGAACAAATTTTGTCACAAACTGACTCGTCTTTGACAAATAAACGCGTTTATATTGTAAGCAAGGAGGTGACAGAAGAAGTAGAAGAAGAAGAAGAGACTGAGGAGACAGAAGAGGTAGAAGAAGAAGAAGAAGCGGGTGAAGAAGAAGAAGAAGAAGTTGCAAGCAAAGCGGGTGAAGAAGAAGAAGAAGAAGAAGAAGAAGAAGCGGGTGAAGAAGAAGAAGTAGAAGTTGCAAGCAAAGCGGGTGAAGAAGAAGAAGAAGAAGAAGTTGCAAGCGAAGCGGGTGAAGAAGAAGAAGTAGAAGTTGCAAGCAAAGCGGGTGAAGAAGAAGAAGAAGAAGAAGAAGAAGTTGCAAGCGAAGCGGGTGAAGAAGAAGAAGAAGAAGAAGAAGTTGCAAGCGAAGCGGGTGAAGCAGATGTAGAAACTGAGAATGAGGAGGAAGAAGAAGAAGAAGCAGAAGAAGAAGAAGAAGAAGCAGAAGAAGAAGAAGCAGAAGAAGAAGAAGAAGCAGAAGAAGCCGAAGTATTTGAAATTGATATTGATGACGTTACCTATTTTACTACAGATGAAGAAAACGGCATCATTTATGCGGTAGATAAGCAAGGCGAACCAGGCGATCAAGTTGGTTATCTAAAAGACGGCGAACCTTTTTTCTCATCGTAATATAAGTAATGTTTAAGTTATGTCCTCCAGCCTTAATATATTTAGTATTTTCTATTACACAAATAATTATAGATACATTTAAGGGACTTTACAATACCGCGTTCTTTAAATTTATAATAATGGTTATGGTTACTCTTTTATTAAATGCTTTATGTGAAGAAGGTATGGGAATTATATCTTGGATCATAGTTTTTATACCATTCATATTAATGTCTGTGATAGTAACCATGTTATTATATATATTCGGATTAGATGCTGCTACAGGAACACTTAATTATTCATGTAACCCCCCTACTAGTTCCAGTAGTACAAGTGCGAAGCAAGTAACTTTTGTTCCCACACCTTATCAGAACAAAATAATAGTCATTGATACAAATCCACAGGTAAGTGCTAGTAGTTCCGTCCCTACCGAGCCAGCAGTCCCAACATATTCAAGTTCACCAGAATATGCGAGTTAGTTAGTTATAATAATAAATAAACAATTTAAAAATTTATTTATTATTAACTATATCATAACATGTTTATAAAGATACCCTATAATCTAATTTCGTATGGAATGTGTTTTCATCTATTTATGTCCCATTTTTGTCCCATTTATTATCAAACTTTGATATTTTCACTATCATATAATGCCATTTTAATTTATAGTAGGGGCGAGATGTATACTAATAAGGTCATTGATAATATGAAAAAGTATCCGCCTCTTGCGTCTATATTAGAGAATTATAAATTGCGTAATACAAACAATATTGAAATTATTAAAGATAATAAAGTTGTTTTATCTACAAAAAAAGAGGCTTTTTTAGCAGAACCACTATTAGAATTAGAAGTAGCCGATTTTTGTATTTATTCTCATTATAGCACCTCCGAAAAGTTGAATAAAATTATTTATTTTTGGAGCCCAACAAATTATCAATATGTTCAATGTAAATATTCATTTATTTCTGTAAATATAGTGATTGAGAATGATAGCACATACAAAATACAATTGGATAGTTTTTATGTAGTAGGTAATAAATTTAATAGTTTGGTTGTCTGTTACTTATTACAATCACAGCATGGCTTAACATATACTAGTGATAATGTTAAATATGTTATGAATATTATAGATCATGATGTAAATATGGTAAGTTTATGCGAATCAGATGATTTAGTTCTACAAGAGGGCACTTATACTATAAATAAATCAGTCGATGAACCAACAAATATAATCGATGAATCAGTCGATGAATTAGTCGATGAATTAGTCGATGAATCAACAAATATAGTGGATGAATCAACAGGAAGCGACAATAGTGAAGGAAGTGAATATATTACTATTCGCAATATTTCTACAGAATTACCAATCTATAAAGATATAAATATAATTATATAAAAGAATATAAAAAAATTGATATATTATATTATATTATGGATACTTCACAAGCTATAGGAACAATGCAGCAGCAACAAGTTGAGGAAAAAATACACAGGTTAGCCGATAAATGGACGATGTGGGCTCATTTACCTCACGACATCGACTGGTCTATTGATAGTTATAAGAAAATCTATAATATAGAATCTGTTGAAGGCGCAATTGCGATTACTGAGACATTACCCGAAGTTCTAGTTAAAAATTGTATGCTATTTATTATGCGAGAAGGTATTAAACCAATTTGGGAGGATCCTAAAAATAGAAATGGTGGGTGTTTTTCCTATAAAATTGCCAATAAAAATGTCTACGAAGTATGGCGTGATATTAGTTTTGCTCTGGTAGGCGGCTCTATCAGCACACAGGCATCATTTGTTTCTAATGTAACCGGTATTACTATTTCACCTAAGAAAAATTTCTGTATTATTAAAATTTGGATGTCTACATGTACAAATCAGAACCCGAGTATAGTTACTGCTGATGTTAAAGGGTTGACTGCGCAGGGATGTCTATTTAAGAAACACGCACCCGAATATTAATTGACGAGTTTGCTATTTATATATTTTATTGTAAATAAATTTAAATATATAAATAATAGTATTATATATTTTATGGCACATGGTAGTTGTGAGAAAACAATAAATCATGAAGTATTTCAAGTTAATGAAAATGAATTCACAGAAATCGTACACAAAGAATATTTTAATCTTAAATTGGTTTCTGAATTGGCTTTATTTGAAAGAATAGTTTCATTACTTAATGAATTAAGTGTTCTATCTATTAATTCTTGTATTTTTTTTGGCACGAGCCATGGCGGATATATTCCTATAAAATGTTCAAAAGCTTTTAATAACATTGTTTTATTAAATGTTTCAAATGATCATAAGGCGAATACTTTAAAAAATATTGAGACACATGGCATTGAAAATATTTCATGGTTATTTAGTCAAAGCAAACGCGATATAATATTTTCTTTTGATTCAAAAGAAATTGATATGAAAATAATTGACAAAACAAACTTACCAATAATATTGAGCACGTTTAGTAAGGTTATAGCAGCATTGTATGATAATTATTATCAATTAACAAATAGCGATTTAATTTTATATGTGCCTAGTGATTACACTAACATTTTTTATCAACATTTCCATTTTTTTGTTAAAAACATGATATCGGAAAAGGGGACAAACAATAAATGTAAATTGTTGAATTATGATAATTTAATTCATTTATGTGTGATGGTAAAAGATGGAGGACCCTTATTTGAACAAATGCTCATTGCGAATTTGGATATTATTGATAGATGGACTATTTTAGATACGGGAAGCACTGATGGAACCATCGATATGATTAAACGAGTTTTAGTAGGAAAGAAAAAGGGCGAATTATATCAAGAACCATTTATTAATTTCAGAGAGAGTAGAAATAGATGTTTGGATTTGGCAGGAACGTCGTGTAAATTTAATTTTATGTTAGATGATACATATTGCGTCAATGACGCTGGTAAATTGATTGAATTTTTAAATATCATTCGCAGTGATCAATTTGGTAATTCATATAGCATATTTATAAAAAGCCATGATGTAGAATATTATTCAACTAGAATTACAAAAAGTCAAGAAAAATGGAGATATATTTATAAAGTACATGAAATTATTAATGATAATAATAATAACAATATGGGCATTCTAAATAATATTTGTTTTATTAATGATTTATCAAATGATTATATGATGGAAAGATCGACAAAAAGAAAAGAATATGATTTTAAATGTTTATTTGAAATGATTGAGGAAGAACCAGATAATCCGAGGCATTTGTATTATTTAGCTCAAACATATAGATTGTGCCCAAACTATGAAAAGGCGGCAGAATATTATTATAAAAGAGCATTTCATAGTGTCGAAGGTTTTGACGAAGAAAAATTTGATGCATTATTTGAATTTGCCAAAATATCCGTCCATAATTTAAATAAACCTTTTAAAGATTATGAAAAATATTTTCATTTATGTAATGATTGGCAACCAACACGTCCTGAAGGAAATTATTTTATGGGTGTTTCATATCATATGCAGGGCGATTTAGCTGCTGCTTTTGATTATTTTAAAAAAGCATTCAAAATAGGATTTCCTTATTCCAAGCAACAAAGTTTAAAGCCATCTTTATCATATAAATTTACTCCTTTATATTTGGGAGATTTATGCTATACATATAAGGATTATGTGCTAGGACTAGAAAGCACTACACTATATTTACAACATAATACTCCTAATGATGAAACATATAATTATATGTTAGATTGGCATAAAATTTATGTATTGTTATGTAACATACCTTCACACAAGAGTGAACCAATAATTCATACAAAATCTATTTTCTGTTTTGTTATTGATGGTGGATTTACAAAATGGTCTGGTAAAAGTATTTTAACTGCCGGTGTTGGAGGTTCTGAAACATGGGCTATTGAAATGGCAAGATATGTGAACCAACTGGTTGGTAATGATTTTCAAGTGATCGTATTTTGTAATTGTGAAGAAGATGAAGTTTTTGAAGGTGTAAAATATATTAAATTATCGGACTATTTACCATTTATTTCTAAAAATAAAGTTCTACATTGTGTAATTAGTCGTTTTTCTGAATATATTCCTGTTACAATTAATAGTCATGTTGAAAATATACATGTTATATCACATGATGTGCGTCTTAGTGGAAATATTATACCAGTGCATCCAAAAATTAAAAATATATTTTGTTTAAGTGAATGGCATAAATCATTATTTTTACAAAGTTTTCCACAATTTACTAGTGTCGTTCATACTTTGCATTATGGAATAGATTTTACAAATTTTTTAGATGATAAAAATCTAATTAAAAAAAAACCTTATTCTTTTATTTATTCTTCTTTTCCAAATCGTGGTTTAATAATAGTATTGAAAATGTGGCCTAAAATCATAAAAAAATATCCTCAATCGGTATTAAATATTTTTACAGATGTTAATAATGAATGGGCAAATATGAATTTCCCCAGCGAATTAAAAGAAATTAAAGCATTGTTGGATATATATAACAAAATATATGCTAATAGTATTATTAATCATGGATGGGTTGATAAAAAAACATTGGCAAATTTTTGGAAATCTTCGCAAATATGGTTTTATCCATGTAAATTTATGGAGACATTTTGTCTTACTGCGTTAGAAGCGGCGTTAACAAAAACTCTTGTTATTTCCAATAATTTGGCTGGATTAGAGGATACAATTGGAGACAGAGGAGTAGTTATTCCAGGAGATGCTATGACTGATGAATGGAAAAGTAGTGCGTTTAATAAAATATGTGAATATTTGGATAATCCTTTATTAGGTAATGAATTAATACAAAAAAATTATGAATGGGCTTTAACACATTCGTGGAAAGATAGAGCTATAGATTTTTTACAAAACTATATAATGCCTGTTGATCCAGCTATGAGATTATCACAACCCATACAAACAAAAGAAATAGCACGTCAAAGAGAAAATATTACATACTCTATCATTGAAAAGAACGAAATTCAATAAACTTTGAATTGTAAAAATATTATAATTCAAATAATCTAATACGCGTAAAGTGTTCTAATGAAAAATTATTTAGGTATTACATATTTATAAGGACCTGATCCACCTACATTTGTTTTAGATTTTAATGGTTCTACATCAATATCACCTCGTTTTCCATGAACTATCCAATAAAATTTTCCATTTTGGCCGTAGACATTAAATTGTTTGTTCTCAACTTCAGAAACATTAAATATGGGGGTGCCTATTCCGTTATAAATAGCTGTTACTTTAATAGTAAATTCCATGGCCAAATCTTCTACATAATCCGGCAAAGTAATGGTGGTTGAATAATTATTTGTTATCTCACCTCTACCTCTATAAAATACACCGGATTCCGGCCCTTCTAAACAAGCATGAACTAAATATCTATTCTTTTTTGTATTTGTTGGATGATCTATAACGAATGATTTCAATGTGCTGTAAAATACCTCAGAAGTGGCTGTATTATATACCAAAGCATTTGATGAAGATGTTGTCGCAAGTATAGGCGCTATAAATAGACCAGCAGCTGAGGCATTTATTGGTGATCCAGTAGCATTTATACAAATACTATTCGCAACTTGACTTGCAGCATTAGCATAATAACCTATAGCAATTGAATTTGCTCCTTGATTTGTACGACCAGTAAAATACCCTATAGCAATAGCATTTGCACCTAAGGTACTGCCAGCATAATAACCTATAGCAATAGAACTTGATCCTTGATTGGTATAGCCGGCAAAATAACCCATAGCAATTGATATTGATCCTTGAGTAGTATTACCGGCGTAATAACCAATAGCAATTGCTCCTATTCCTTGATTGGTATAACCTGCGTTATTACCAATAGCAATTGCTCCTATTCCTTGATTGGTATAACCAGCATATCCTCCCAGAGCAATTGCAGCTAATCCTTGAGAATTAAAACCAGAATTAAACGATACCATATTAATTGCGTATTGTCCTTGCGATACACCACTATAACTATAAGCCATATTGATTGCGTGGTCTCCTTGGTAATTATGCCCCGCACCCCCGCCTATGGCAATTGCACATTTCCCTTGGTTTGTATAAGTAGATTGGTTGCCATGAGAAATCGAATATGCTCCCGCTCCTCCGCTACCGATCATTGTAATATTAATTGAGCCTACCGAAGCCTGGGTAGTGCTAACCGATAATATAATAGAATTAGCGCCTTGATTAGTACAATTGTTTAACCCACCAATGTTAATCGCGTTTACACCCATATTGAGGACAGCACATGATTCTCCCATAGCAATTGAATAAGCACCTTGATTAGTTCTACCAGAGCCAGAACCCATAGCAATTGCGTATGCGCCTTGATTAGTAACAGCGCAATTATCACCAATAGCAATTGCTCCAGTGCCTTGAACATAACGTCCGGATTCACTACCAATGATCACATTAGTGGTCGCGGTACTCCAGGTAGATGTTGTGTTACTATATAATGTATCACCATAAGCTGTAGGGATACCAAGATTGGTAATTGAGCCAGTAGCTCCTTGGGCACCTGTAGCACCTGTAGCACCTGTTCTACCTTGGGTACCTGTGGCACCTTGTGTTCCTGGAGCTCCTTGTGCTCCAGTAGCTCCTTGGGCTCCAGTAACTCCTTGTGCTCCAGTAGTTCCTTGGGTACCTGTAGCCCCTTGGGCACCGGTAGCTCCTTTACCTGTGGCCCCTTGGGCACCGGTATATCCTGTGCTACCAGTGGATCCTTGGGCACCTGTTATACCTGTTTGGCCTGGAGCACCTATAGAACCAGTATAACCTTGGGCACCTGTAGCACCTGTGCTACCAGTAAATCCTTGAGCGCCGGTTAGACCTGGTGCTCCTTGAGATCCAGTATTACCTTGTGAACCAGTAGCACCAGTAGCCCCCTGTGATCCAGTTATACCTATAGTTCCAGTCATTCCTTGTGCTCCTATAGAACCTGTATAACCTTGGACACCTGTAGCTCCTGTGCTACCAGTAAATCCTTGAGCGCCGGTTACGCCCGTTTCACCTTGAGATCCAGTATTACCTTGTGAACCGGTAGCACCGGTATTACCCTGTGGTCCAGTTGAACCTTGAGTTCCAGTCATTCCTTGAGTGCCAGTTAGACCAGTGAATCCTTGAGCACCCGTAGCTCCTTGTGAACCTGTAGAACCTGTATAACCTTGTGCGCCTGTATTTCCTTTGGTACCAGTGAACCCTTGAGCACCTGTAGCTCCTTGTGAACCTGTAGAACCTGTATAACCTTGTGATCCAGTATATACTTGAGATCCAGTATATCCTTGACTGCCAGTATATCCTTGAGTGCCAGTATATCCTTGGGCACCTGTAGCTCCTGTAGATCCTTGGGCGCCCGTAACTCCTTGGGTGCCTGTAGATCCTGTATACCCTTGTGATCCAGTAGTTCCTTGAGAACCTGTAGAACCCTGGGTTCCTGTAAACCCTTGAGAACCTGTTGTACCTTGAGATCCGGTAGCTCCTTGTGAACCAGTAGAACCTGTATAACCTAGTGATCCTGTAGATCCTTGGGTGCCAGTGGATCCTTGGGTACCTGTATATCCCTGGGTTCCAGTAGATCCTTGGGTACCGGTAGCCCCTGTATATCCTTGGGTGCCTGTATTGCCTTGTGTGCCAGTAGCTCCTTGGGCACCGGTAGCTCCAGTATATCCTTGTGTTCCTGTCGTGCCTTGGGTGCCTGTAGCTCCTGTATATCCTTGTGCGCCTGTTGCGCCTTGGGTGCCAGTATATCCTTGAGCGCCAGTATATCCTTGAGTGCCGGTAGCTCCTTGGGTGCCAGTTACACCAGTAAATCCTTGTGCACCTGTTGTGCCTTGAGTGCCGGTAGCCCCTTGGGTGCCAGTTACACCAGTAAATCCTTGTGCGCCTGTTGTGCCTTGGACGCCAGTAACTCCTTGGACACCTGTAGCTCCTTGGGTACCTGTAGCTCCCTGAGTTCCAGTAGATCCTTGGGAACCTGTAGATCCCGTATATCCTTGTGTGCCAGTAGCTCCTTGAGTGCCCGTAGTTCCTTGAGTTCCAGTAGCTCCTTGGATGCCTGTATATCCTTGGGTGCCTGTAACTCCTTGGGAACCAGTAGCTCCTTGTGAACCAGTAGCTCCTTGGGAACCTGTAGATCCTTGTGAACCAGTAACTCCTTGGGAACCGGTAATTCCTTGTGCACCTATTATACCAGTAGCTCCTTGAACACCGGTAATTCCTTGGGAACCTGTATATCCTTGTGCACCTGTAGCTCCTTGTGTTCCGGTAAACCCTTGTGAACCAGTAGAACCTTGAGAACCAGTAGCACCTTGAGAACCAGTAAAACCATTAATACCAGTGGATCCTTGAAGACCTGTGACTCCCTGTGTTCCAGTAAACCCTTGTGCGCCAGTAGAACCTATTTCACCCGTAACTCCTTGGACACCAGTATAACCCTGGGAACCAGTAGAACCTTGAGTTCCGGTAAATCCTTGAGTTCCAGTTGAGCCTTGTGTGCCTGTTGAGCCCTGAGTGCCAGTATATCCTTGTGCGCCGGTATTGCCTTGCGAGCCTGTTGCGCCAGTGTATCCTTGTGAACCAGTATTACCTTGCGGGCCAGTATTGCCTTGCGGGCCAGTGTTGCCTTGTGCCCCGGTGTTGCCTTGTGCCCCAGTATTGCCTTGTGTGCCAGTGTTGCCTTGTGTGCCAGTGTTACCTTGTGGACCAGTGTTGCCTTGTGCCCCGGTGTTGCCTTGTGCCCCAGTATTGCCTTGTGTGCCAGTGTTGCCTTGTGTGCCAGTATTGCCTTGTGTGCCAGTAGTTCCTTGTGCACCAGTGTTGCCTTGTGCACCAGTGTTGCCTTGTGTACCAGTATTGCCTTGAGCTCCAGTGTTACCTTGAGCTCCAGTGTTACCTTGAGCTCCAGTGTTACCTTGTGTGCCGGTGTTGCCTTGTGCGCCAGTGTTGCCCTGAGATCCAGTATTACCTTGGGCTCCAGTGTTACCTTGTGTGCCGGTGTTGCCTTGTGAACCTGTTACACCTTGAGAACCAGTAGAACCTTGAGTGCCGGTAGAACCTGTATATCCATTAGACCCAGTAGTACCAGTATATCCTAGAGTGCCAGTAGATCCTTGTATGCCTGTATTGCCTTGTGCACCGGTATTTCCTAGTGTACCCGTGTTGCCTTGAGACCCAGTATTACCTTGTCTCCCTGTTTCCCCTGGCGTTCCAGTAGTTCCTGGTCCTACAGCACCTTGAGCACCCACACTTTGTATACCTGTAGCACCTTGAGCACCTGTAAATCCTTGATCACTAGGATTACCTTGCATTCCTGTAATTCCTTGTGGGCCAGTAAATCCTTGAGAACCATTAATTCCAGGAGCGCCCGCTGGCCCTTGCATTCCTTCTGAACCCGGTGTATTACTACTGGGTCCTTGTGTGCCTGTATTTCCAGGACACCCGGGCAACCCAATAGGTCCATGAGGACCTGGGATAGCACATCTACTAAATTTTCTATTAGGCATAATATATATTAATATAATATAATAATATGAATTATTTTCTCTATACTTCATATCATGGTATTATTCTTCATAATCTAATATAACAATCATTGTTATATTTGTTCCCACAACTGATATTGGATTACATATGATATTTATAAAAAAATATAAACAAAGAGCTTCACAATATTCAAGGATATATTTCCTTATGTTGGCACTATATATGTATAGGGACCGGATCCACTTACACTTGTTTCATTTTTTAATGGTTCTACATCAAAATCACAACGTTTTCCATGAACTATCCAATGAAATCTTCCATTTCGTCCATAGATATTAAATTGATTGTTTTCAACTTCGGATATATTAAATGATTGAACATTTACTCCGTTATAAATAGCAATCACTTGAATAGTTAAATCTGTTGCTAAATCATTAACATAATCTGGCAAAGTAATTGTGGTTGAATAATTATTTGTTATTTCTCCTTTACCTCTATAAAATACACCAGCTTCTGGTCCTTCAAGACAAGCATGAACCAAATATCTGTCGCTCTTTGTTATGATTGGGTGATCTATAATAAATGTTTTGCCAGAATTAGAATTTACTTCAAATGTGCTTGTATTATATTGTAAATAATTAGTGCCAGCTGCCCCTAATGCCAGTATAGGTGAAATATACAGACCAGAACTTGTAGTATTCAATGCTGATCCAGACGCATTTATACATATACTATTTGCGGTTTGGCTGGAAGGAGCAGACAGATTGCCTATGGCAATGGCATTATTTCCTTGATTAGTTTGACCAGCACTAGTGCCTATAGCAATGGCATTTTGCCCTTGATTAGTTAACCCCGAATTGGTGCCTATGGCAATGGCATTCGTCGCTTGTGAATAAGCGCCTGAATAATAACCAATAGCCACAGCATATGGTCCCTGTGTATTAGCACCCGCATAGTAACCAAGAGCCAACGCGTATTGTCCTTGAGTATTAGTTCCAGCATAGTAACCCATAGCCACAGCGTTTTGTCCTTGTGTATTAGCACCAGCATAGTAACCCATAGCCACTGCGTATGATCCCTGTGTATTAGCACCAGCATAGTAACCAACAGCAATTGCGTATTGACCCTGTGTATAAGCACCAGCATAAGAACCTACAGCAACAGCATATTCTCCTTGAGTATTAGTTCCAGCGTAATAACCAACAGCAATTGCGTACTGCCCTTGAGTATTAACACCTGCGTAGTAACCATAAGCAACTGCGTATTGACCTTGAGTATATGCGCCAGCATAATAACCCATAGCCACAGCGTATTGTCCTTGAGTAATAGCACCAGCATAGTAACCAATAGCAACAGCATATTCACCCTGAGTATTTAGACCAGCCATATTGCCAACAGCAACAGCATATTGGCCTTGGGTATTTTGACCAGCATAATAACCAACAGCAACAGCATATTGCCCTTGAGTATTTTGACCAGCATTAGAACCAATGGCTACAGCATATGCACCTTGATAAGTTTGACCAGCATAATTTCCTACAGAAACACCGAATGACCCCAGAGTACCCGAATTTTCTCCTAATGATACATTGGTTGATCCTGTTACCCAATATCCAGGGATAGAATATAAATAAGATCCCGGTCCTGCTGTAGCTGGTCCACCGCCTGCTGGCGCTCCTTGTGCACCCGTAGCTCCACCAGTAGCACCAATTTTTCCTGGAGCACTATACCCTGTAGCACCAGTAGATCCTTGTGATCCAGTATTTCCTTGAGACCCGGTCGATCCAGTATTACCAGGTAAACCTGTATTTCCTGTCGATCCTACACTACCAGTCAACCCTATACCAGTATATCCTTGTGCTCCAGTAGTCCCAATAGTATCACCAGTCGATCCTATACTACCAGTTGCCCCAATACCGGTAAATCCTTGTGCTCCAGTATTTCCTTGAGATCCAGTAAGTCCAGTATAACCAACTGAACCTGTAGCACCCATAGATTGTACTCCAGTCGCTCCCTGTGATCCAGTCGATCCCTGTGCTCCTGTAGATCCAGTGTTACCGGTTGCACCGGGTGGCGAAAAGCCTTGAGAACCAGTAGCTCCTTGAGAACCTGTCTCACCTTGAGAACCTGTTGCGCCTTGTGTTCCGGTATTGCCTTGCGAACCTGTTGCGCCTTGCGATCCAGTATTACCTTGAGAACCTGTCGCGCCTTGCGAACCGGTATTTCCTTGAGAACCTGTATTTCCTTGAGAACCAGTAGCACCTTGAGAACCAGTAGCACCTTGCGAGCCAGTTTCTCCTTGCGAACCAGTAGCACCTTGAGAACCAGTAGCACCTTGAGAACCAGTTGCACCCTGAGAACCAGTTTCGCCCTGAGAACCCGTGCTGCCTTGAGCGCCAGTATTTCCTTGTGAACCAGTTGCACCTTGCGAACCAGTTGCGCCTTGCGAGCCAGTATTTCCTTGTGATCCTGTTGCACCCTGTGATCCAGTCGCACCTTGCGATCCTGTTGCGCCTTGTGAGCCAGTTGTGCCTTGAGAACCTGTATTGCCTTGTGATCCTGTTGCACCCGGAGACCCGGTATTACCTTGAGAACCAGTAGCACCTTGAGAACCCGTATTTCCGGTGTTACCAGTAGCACCTTGAGAACCAGTAGCACCTTGACTTCCTGTTGAGCCTTGAGAACCAGTAGCACCTTGAGAACCAGTTGTTCCTTGCGATCCTGTTGACCCCTGCGATCCTGTTGCGCCTTGCGATCCTGTTGCGCCCTGAGAACCAGTATTTCCTTGAGAACCCGTATTTCCTTGAGAACCAGTAGCACCTTGAGAACCAGTTGCGCCCTGAGAACCAGTTGCGCCCTGAGAACCAGTATTTCCTTGAGATCCAGTAGCACCTTGAGAACCTGTTGCGCCTTGAGAACCCGTTTTTCCTTGAGAACCAGTAGCACCTTGAGAACCAGTTATGCCTTGAGAACCTGTTGAGCCTTGAGGACCAGTCGATCCTTGCGATCCGGTTGCTCCTTGTGATCCAGTAGCACCTTGAGAACCTGTCGCTCCTTGAGAACCAGTAGCACCTTGAGAACCTGTTGAGCCTTGAGAACCTGTTGATCCTTGAGAACCTGTTGCGCCTTGCGATCCTGTTGCGCCCTGAGAACCAGTATTTCCTTGAGAACCTGTATTTCCTTGAGAACCAGTAGCACCTTGAGAACCAGTAGCACCTTGAGAACCAGTCGCACCTTGAGAACCAGTAGCACCTTGAGAACCAGTCGCGCCTTGAGAACCCGTATTGCCTTGTGAACCCGTATTGCCTTGAGAACCAGTAGCACCTTGAGAACCCGTAGATCCAGTGTTACCAGTTGCGCCTTGAGAACCAGTAGCACCTTGAGAACCAGTAGCACCTTGAGAACCCGTATTGCCTTGTGAACCCGTATTGCCTTGTGAACCAGTAGCACCTTGTGAACCAGTATTACCCCGACTTCCTGTTGCACCACCTACACCGAGACCTTGTGGACCAATTGTGCCTAAAGCACCTGTATTTCCTTGAGTGCCAGTATAACCTTGGGCTCCAGTATTACCCTGTGCACCACCAGTATTACCCTGTGCCCCCGTATTACCTTGAACGCCTGTATTGCCCTGAGTGCCGGTAGAACCTTGTGATCCAGTATTTCCCTGCGTGCCAGTATTTCCCTGCGTGCCAGTATTTCCCTGTGTGCCAGTAGAACCTTGAGCTCCAGTAAAGCCTATTATACCGGTATATCCCTGAGTACCAGTATAACCTTGAGCTCCGGTATTGCCTTGAGTGCCAGTAAAACCTTGGGTGCCAGTAGAACCTTGAGTACCTGTGGATCCTTGTGTTCCTGTATTTCCTTGTGCCCCAGTATAACCTTGAGTTCCGGTAAATCCTTGAGCACCAGTATATCCTTGGGTTCCGGTTGAGCCTTGTGTGCCAGTAGAACCTTGAACACCAGTAGAACCTTGGGTGCCAGTAAAGCCTTGGGTGCCAGTAGAACCTTGTGTTCCGGTAAATCCTTGAGCACCAGTATTTCCCTGAGTTCCAGTAAATCCTTGAGCACCAGTAGATCCTTCGGTTCCGGTAAAGCCTTGTGCTCCAGTAGCTCCTTGTGTTCCGGTAAATCCTTGGGCACCAGTTATACCTAGGGTTCCAGTGGAACCTTGAATGCCTGTATTACCTCGAGCACCAGTTATACCTTGAGTTCCTGTGGAACCTTGAATGCCTGTATTACCTTGAGCACCAGTAATACCTTGGGAGCCGGTAATTCCTTGTATGCCAGTATTGCCTTGAGCGCCTGTAATACCTTGTATACCAGTATAGCCTGGCGTGCCGGTATAACCCTGAGCACCTGTTTCGCCTGGTGCACCTGTCGACCCTTGTGCTCCAGTAGCTCCTTGTGGTCCAGTGGTTGCTTGAGCACCAGTGGCACCTTGAACACCAGTAATACCATAACTCCCTGTAATTCCTTGAACCCCAGTTAATCCTTGTGCGCCCCTCGATCCTTGTTCGCCTGTCGAACCTTGGGCACCGGTTAAACCCTGAGCTCCTGTTGGACCTTGAGCACCAGCTGATCCTTGAGCACCAGTGCTTCCACGTGGACCTACAGGCCCGGCAGGACCAGGAGGTCCGTAACTATCTGACGAGGTATTACATTTTTGATTACGAGATGAATAATGTTGATACATAATATAATATAATATAATATAATATTCTGTATAACATATCATGATTTAACCTAAAAGCTAATACAACCAATAAATTATATTGATTGCTATAAAATCATTATTATAATAAGACATATTTATAATAACACATATTTATAATAACTAATTTTTATGAGAAAATTAAAAAATAAGTTTTTCTAAATATTTTTACAACATATATTTTCTACACCTTTGCGCATTGACTACGTAGCCAATGAGCAAAGTAACATTGCGGTTTAACTCATTTATACCCACATAGTGCCGCGTTTTATACTTTTGTGATTGATTAAACGCCGAGAATTCGGCTCTTACTTAGACTTAATATTAGATATTAGATATCTATAAGGTCCTGAACCATTGATAGTTGATTCAGATTTTAATGGTTCTACATCAATATCACCCCGTTTTCCATGAACTATCCAATGAAATCTTCCATTTAGACCATAGACATTAAATTTATTATCTTCGACCTCTGATACGATATGTGTTTGAATATCTGTTCCATTATAAACTGATGTTACTTGAATATTTAAATCTGTTGCTAAATCTGTTACATAATCGGGTAAGATAATAGTGGTAGAATAATTATTTGTTATCTCTCCTTTACCTCTATAAAACACCCCAGCTTCTGGTCCTTCTAGGCAAGCATGAACTAAATATCTATCATTTTTAGCGATAGTTGGATGATCTATAATAAATGTTTTAGTAGTATATTGTATCTGATTTGCGTTATACCGCAATATGTTGTAAGCAGTTGTTGTTGAACTTATAGATGAGATATATAGTCCAGAATTTGTAACACTTATTGCTGTCCCTGTAGCATTTATACAAATACTATTTGCCACTTGATTACTAGATCCACTATTAAAATAGCCTATAGCAATCGAATTGGCTCCTTGTGTTATAGCACTATTATAATAGCCGATAGCAATAGCTCTGGGCGATTGATTTAAAAGATTTAACTGATTACCTATGCCAATTGCGTAATTACCTTGAGTATTAACACCAGCATAATACCCTATAGCATATGCTCCTATTCCTTGGCTATAATAACCAGCATAATACCCGATAGCAGTTGAGAATGTTCCTTGGCTATAAGAACCGGCATAATAACCTATACCAACTGATCCAGCACCTTGGCTATAGGTACCAGCATAATAACCTATACTCGTCGAATTTGTTCCTTGAGCAGTAACACCAGCATAATACCCAATAGCAAGTGAAGCTGGACCTTGAGTAAAAGCACCTGCGTAATAGCCTATATTAGTTCCAGAAGTTGCTTGTGTTGTTGAGTATGGCGTATTATAGGCACTTGAATAATAACCAATATTGACAGAAGTTGTCGGAGCTTGATAATAACCACTCATATAACCGATACACACTGAACTACCACCAGAAATATAATAAGAAGCCTTATAACCAACACCTCCACCCCCCAGATTTGAACCTACAGGAGATGCACCACCTATGTAATAACCTAAACCACCTACTGAGCCAACCCCTATAGATGGTGGATAAGAGAGCACACCAAGAGAATAGGCACCTATGGCGACATTTCGATTAGATGATGTTATGGGATAAGCTGTGGATGAATAATAACCTATATTAATAGCAGTAACAAATTGATTACCCCCAGTACTATTATATCCAGCATAATAACCTAGAGCTACCGATCCCGCCTGTTGAGTAATGCCCGCATAATAACCTATAGACACACTAAATGTTCCATTAGTCCAGACATTGTTTCTGTCAGCGTATAAATAAGCACCCCACACGCCATTAGGAGCACCAAATCCAGATCCTGCTGACCCAACTAATCCCGTAGCACCTGGGACACCTTGTGCTCCTGTAGCACCGGTAATACCAGGAAGTCCAGTAGCCCCCCCTTGTGCCCCAGTGCTGCCTTGTGTCCCAGTGCTGCCTTGTGCCCCAGTGCTACCCTGTGCCCCGGTGTTACCTGGTGCCCCAGTAAACCCTTGAGAACCAGTATCTCCTTGTGTGCCAGTATATCCTTGTGGTCCTGGGAACCCTTGAGAACCAGTAGCTCCTTGTGGTCCAGTAGCACCAGTACTACCTGTAGCGCCTTGAGAACCAGTGGCACCTTGATAACCAGTATTACCTTGTGCCCCAGTGAAACCTTGAGAACCAGTAGCTCCTTGTGATCCAGTATTACCTGTGCGTCCTACTGAACCTAAGCCACCAACACCCACCTCTCCGGTTGCTCCTGGGTTTCCTGTAGTGCCTTGTGATCCTGTGTTACCTTGTGTCCCAGTGCCCCCTTGAGAACCAGTAAATCCTTGAGAACCAGTATTACCTTGTGATCCTGTAAATCCTTGAGAACCAGTAGCTCCTAATGATCCAGTATTACCCTGATATCCATCATTACCTTGAAAACCGATAGCACCAGTATTGCCTTGCGAGCCGGTAGCACCAGTATTACCAGGTGATCCTGTAAATCCTTGAGCACCAGTATTGCCTTGCGATCCAGTATTTCCTTGCGAACCAGTATTTCCTTGCGAACCGGTTGCGCCTTGCGATCCAGTATTGCCTTGCAATCCAGTATTGCCCTGCAATCCAGTATTACCTTGCGAGCCAGTATTGCCTTGTGAGCCAGTATTTCCTTGACTGCCCGTTGCTCCTTGTGAACCGGTAATACCTTGTGTACCTGTAGATCCTTGAAAGCCTGTTATACCAGTAGCTCCTTGAGTGCCTGTAGCTCCTTGAGTGCCAGTATATCCTTGAGCACCGGTAACTCCAGTAAATCCTTGAGCACCTGTTGCTCCTTGGGTGCCCGTTGCTCCTTGAGTGCCTGTAGATCCTTGGGTGCCTGTAGATCCTTGAGCGCCTGTTGCTCCTTGGGCACCAGTTATACCAGTAGCTCCTTGAGTACCAGTATATCCTTGGACACCTGTAGCTCCAGTAGATCCTTGGTTGCCCGTTGCTCCTTGGGTGCCAGTTGCTCCTTGAGTGCCTGTAGATCCTTGACTGCCTGTATTGCCTTGCGAACCTGTGCTGCCTTGCGATCCAGTATTTCCTTGCGATCCTGTAGCACCTTGCGAACCTGTAGCACCTTGCGAACCTGTAGCACCTTGCGAACCTGTAGCACCTTGCGAACCCGTTGCTCCTTGAGAACCAGTCGCCCCCTGAGATCCAGTCGCTCCCTGAGATCCAGTTGCGCCCAGTGATCCAGTTGCGCCTTGTGATCCAGTTGCACCTTGCGATCCTGTATTACCTTGAGAACCAGTTGCACCTTGAGAACCAGTATTTCCTTGAGAACCAGTCGCGCCTTGCGAGCCAGTATTTCCTTGCGAACCAGTAGCTCCTTGTGAGCCAGTAGCCCCTTGTGAACCAGTTGCGCCTTGCGATCCAGTAGCTCCTTGTGAGCCAGTAGCTCCTTGTGAGCCAGTAGCCCCTTGTGAGCCAGTAGCCCCTTGTGAACCAGTTGCCCCTTGTGAGCCAGTGCTACCTTGACTACCGGTAACTCCTTGTGATCCAGTAGCACCTTGTGACCCAGTAGCACCTTGCGATCCAGTATTGCCTTGAGAACCAGTTGCTCCTTGCGATCCAGTATTACCTTGCGAACCAGTTGCACCCGTTGATCCTTGTGAACCAGTTGATCCCTGAGCGCCAGTAAATCCTAAATTACCCGTAGCGCCTTGTGCGCCTGTAACTCCTTGTGTCCCAGTAAATCCTTGAGATCCAGTAAATCCTTGCGTACCAGTGTATCCTGGTCTTCCAGTAGCTCCTTGGGTGCCAGTAGCTCCTTGAGAACCCGTAGCTCCTTGTGAGCCAGTAGCGCCTTGAGATCCAGTATATCCTTGAGATCCAGTATACCCTTGAGATCCAGTAGGCCCTTGCGTACCTGTAGCACCTGTAACTCCTTGCGACCCAGTAGATCCTTGTGTGCCCGTAAATCCTTGCGCTCCTGTAGATCCTTGAGAACCTGTAACTCCTTGAGAACCGGTAGCTCCTTGAGAACCCGTAAATCCTTGCGCTCCTGTAGATCCTTGTGCGCCAGTATATCCTTGTGTACCCGTAAATCCTTGCGAACCGGTAGCTCCTTGAGAACCGGTAGCTCCTTGCGATCCAGTAGCTCCTTGAGAACCAGTAGCCCCTAGAGAACCGGTTGCTCCTTGAGGTCCAGTATATCCTTGTGCGCCAGTAGCTCCTTGTGAGCCAGTAGCTCCTTGAAAACCTGTAGATCCTTGAAAACCTGTTGCACCCTGTGAGCCTGTAGCTCCTTGAGAACCTGTTGCTCCTTGCGAACCCGTATATCCTTGGGAACCTGTTGCACCTTGCGCTCCTGTATTTCCTTGTGATCCAGTATATCCTTGTGCCCCAGTATATCCTTGAGGACCTGTATATCCCTGTTCTCCTGTCGCACCCGGTTCACCAGTAACTCCTTGAACGCCGGTATATCCTTGCGCTCCGGTATATCCTTGTGTGCCAGTGCTTCCTTGTGCTCCCGTAACTCCTGGCGCACCAGTAAATCCCTGTGTTCCTGTCATTCCTGGCGCAGTATTAATTCCTAATGCTCCAGTCGATCCTTGTGCGCCAGTAGAACCAGGCAAACCGATAACTCCAGTAACCCCTTGTGCGCCAGTAGTTCCTTGCGCTCCCTGTGCACCAATAGCTCCTTGATAACCTGTAGAACCAGGCGCTCCTGAATATCCTTGTACGCCAGTAACTCCTTGGGCACCAGTGATTCCTTGTGAACCTGAAACCCCTGTAGCACCACCAATTCCTGCCGGACCTTGTGGACCTATAGGTCCTGTTGGACCTGGATAACAATTAACAATACAACAATTAACATCACAATTTTGTCGTGATTTAATAGATTGCAAATATTCTGAATAACTTGACATATAATATTGTAATATAATATTGTAATATAATATTTTGTAAAAAATCTAACATTCATAAAGAAGCCATAAACTCCCAATGCTTTTCTTTTGTCTCTTTTTTGTGGCGCTGTATAATAAGCCTCTCGAACAAAAATGCTAAAAATTAATAAGGGATATCGTTGATTTTTATTGTTTTATTTTCTATACAATATGCTTCCAATATCATATGACTTCATCAAAATCATTCCTAAAACTAGTTTGTAGGGTCTCTACATACTCGGCAATGGCGCTAAACAAAGTCGTATGGTTCCAAGTGACGCAACATCATATTTAACTACTAATGGCAAATCATTTTCCAAATAAACTTCAATTTGCGAACATAAATTCGTGCATTTAATAAAATATCCTAAATTTTTAAGAGAGAACTCGCCTTGAATAATTTTAGTAGAATCTTGTTTTAATATAAATCCCATCGATCCATCCGATTCTGCTCGATGAATCTCGGCAGAAGCAAATTGTCCAGAGCATTTAAATATCAATTCATTGCCCACTGATTTAATCTCCAACTTATCAGAAATACATGACAAATCACGAATGATTTTTTGGAAATCAGCTGAAGGCAAATTAATTACTGATGAAAATTTCACATCCGGATATTCCAATTCTTCTGGGTCAGGTTCAATCAATCTCAATTTCTGTGTTTTACATTGTTTAATTTCACCATTTTCGAATTTTAACGCTAAATGGGATACTATACCATCTACATAATCCGCATTTTCGATATATATAGTTAACGTGTCGTCATTATCAATAGAATTAATCAACTTGAACAAATGAAACATATTCACACCAATAATAATTTTCTCCTTTTTACATTCATAAAATTCGAAATTTTGTGCTGCCAAAAATAAATGGGCCAAAATAGTATGAGATTTGTCCATATTAATAATACGAATCCCGTCTGGTTGAAAACTAATATTTGTTTCTAATAGAATATCTTTCAATGCGGTCATTAATGTTCTGAATGGCGCGATTTGAACAGTTTTAATAGTAAGAACATTATTCTCTGTTTCAGTAGACATGTTTACTTATTTTTTAACAAAAATCTTTAAATACTTATGAATGTTATTATATTATTTAAAAATTTTGAATAATATAATTGTATTATCTAGAATATTGTATACGACGCGTCGCATTCTTCAATTTTCGGCAAAATTGTCTCTTTTTCCCCTTTGTATATTTACATGTTCGTTTGCGAAATCCGCATTTTGATTCTGATAATTTACGGCATTCTGATGTCTTAATTCGTTTTCTGTATTCTAGCACTGCGCTATGTCTAGGCTTGGTCATTATATAATAACAAAAGATAATTTTATTGTATAATAGTTATAAAAATATGAAATACTTTAAATCAAATATAAAGTTAAATACTTATCCTAAATATATAATATAAATGTCTAAACCACAAATATACTGCGATAAAATCCAATCTTTATTTCAAAAATACGAAAACGACCCTTACATGTCTCAACGCCTTCATTTCCATTTAATGAATATTCTTCCAGCTACTCTTGAAAATGAATCAAAAAATCATGAAAAACGAATTTTACGCAACCATTTTTTAACGAATGAACAACAAATATTCATCCAAGTTTTCTTAAGTAAAAATCAATACTATTATTTACACAATAATAGTTGTTTTTATCAATACGATGGTAAAAATTATAGTGCTATCAAAGAAGACGATATACAGCATCAGCTTCTTACCAGTATTTCAAAAGATAGAACCCTAGCTCAATGGAAATATAAAACAAAAATAAATATTATCAAGCAAATTAAAGATCGACATCTATTCTGCGATAAATTTAAACCAGAAACAGATACTATTCAGCATATTTTGAAAATGCTATGTTCTACTATTGTTTCCAGCAAAAATCAGGCAAAATATCTGCTAACTATAATCGGCGATAATATTCTTAAAAAGAACACCGATTTGATATTTTTAACGCGTCCCAAAACAAGAAAAATGATTGTTGAATTAGAACAAATTTCTTACATGACTACAGGAATGACAAATATTACGCATAATTTAATTACCAAATATCATGAAAGCTATTCTTATGACAATTGCCGTTTATTAAAAATAAATACTATTTCGCAGAGTATTTGGAAAAACATTTTATTGGCTGATGGTCTCAATCTACTATGCGTAGCAGCGCATTATTCTCATCGTTATGGAAGTTCCGACAATTTTATAAACAATAATAATGATGAAACGTTGAATAATTACACATTATATTTGAAGAACAATAATCAAAATAATATAGTGGAAAACTTTTGTAGTAATTCTTTGGAATCTTTTACACCTTTTCCCATTTCAAATGCCGACTTTGTCGGCGGTAATGAGTTAAAAGGTAACGTTGCTTTCGGCGTTTCAAAGGCCGAAAGGTGTAACAAGTTTTCAATCAATTGGAAAAATATGCACTATATATGGAAATTATATATTTCTTCTAGTTCTTTGCCAAATATTATATATGTAAATACATTGAAAGGATTACTAATTAATCGATTTCAATACGATGAAACGACTGATACATTTTTGAATATAACAAGTAAATATTTACCCGTTGTAAGCGATTTTATTAATTTCTGGGAGAGAAATATTACGCCTGGTGATTTGGGCAATGAATTAGACAATGAATTTGAAATCGATGAGTTGTGCGATTTATTCAAAAAATGGGCGTCCAATAAGACGAATAATTGTTCTTCTAACGGGACTATCAATGAGCATGATGTGTTGAAAATATTACAGCATTATTTTCCTAGCATTGAAATAGTAGAAAATAAATATGTGCTAAATGTATCGTGTGTTTTATGGGATAAATTACCGGATATTAATGCGTCTTTGAACCAAATGAAAGAAAAAAAGGAAGACGAAAATCCGTTGATTTCATTCGACGAATTATACGACAATTATTTTAATTATTGTACTAAAAACAAGTCGGCAATAAAACCTGTTGTTAGTAAACGATATTTCGAAAAATATTTATATGTTATTTTGGCCGATTATATAGAATTTGATACATTCATTTCAAATAAATGGTTTCATTAGAAGCTGGCCGGGGTTAATAGTGGGGTTGCACCTCCTCTGCGTCCTCTTCTAGAGCGACGGCGCTTGCTCCCACCTTGAGTTGTAGCATATAATTGTAACCCAGCATTTCCCATTTCATTTGCGGAATTTACTTTGTAATGAACAGGTGTAGCATTATCTGCGACACCCCCACCCATTGTCGGCATGGCCCCCATAATAGCCGAGCCACCCTTCTTATGATGACGTTTAGTTCTAGAATGGCCCAATTTGACAGCGCCAAAATGTCCCTTCTTTGTTCCATAACCTGCCTTAATTAAACGTTTTTCCTTCTTTGCGGTATTGTGCTTCTTTCGGCTAACTATACGTCCATTCTTGTTTTGTAACAATTTGTCTTTTATAAGACCTCCCGATGTCTTATATGCCGTTCCATGAACTACTTGAGCTCTTGAACCACATAAAATCTCGTATTTCTTTCCGTGAATAACATATTTCCCATTTGCGTCTTTTCTATAACGAGTCATTATAAAGTAATTGAAGAAAATAAAAAATATTGATTTATATATTGATTTTCCTAAACGCAGGAATTTATTAGAACCGGTTTCTAGCACTTAATCGCCCAATCCCTCCTGGCTGACCCTCAACTCTACCTAAATAAGTGACTTGACTATTTTGATAAATAGTTGCGCTATAACCATATTGTGTTTTTCCTCCTGGCGCATATCTAATCGCATTCACTGCTCTCGCCGATTGTGTTAATGTTTGGTCCACATCCGCATTGGAATTCAACGACTTTTTATTTATAGTTTCTGGACATTTATACGGAGGACATGTAATATCATATGTAGTTGTAGATGGTTGGCTATATTGAAAATAAATAATGACAATGCCACTACCACCATTACCTCCATTATTTGAAGAACCGGCAAAGACACCTCCTCCTGAACCACCACCACCTGTATTAATTATTCCATTATTATTAGCATCACCACAAGCTACAGCTCCTCCACCATAACCTACACCATAACTTTTGTTGGTACTATTAGCAGGAGTGACTGGATTGTTATTATATGAATCATTTCCTGATGTGCCTCCACCTCCACCTCCTCCGAAATAATACATACTAGTATTTATAATTATTGGACCATTTTGTGGTATATGTCCCTCATATAATGTTCCAGCAGAATGTTCTTCATTATCGCTATACCATCCAACACCACCACTTGCATCACTACTTCCACCTCCACTACCTCCTGGTAGTTGACTTTGGCTGGCTTGTCCGGTTCCACCATACCCTCCAATAGCGCTTATATAAATATTGCCACCAAATAAAGAAATATCTCCATTTGAACCATCTGATGGCGAATATAATCCAGCACCGCCAGTGCCACCAATTCCTCCAGAACCTACAATAGATGTGTAAATATTGTTAGGAATAATATGATAAGACTCATGTTTAATTTCTCCTCCTCCACCACCCCCTCCTCCACTACCACCACCATAGCCACCACCACCACCACCTCCACCTCCAACTACTACAACATTAACACTCAAATCTACACTTGAACTAAATGTGCCATATGGTTCCGTAAAGGTATAAACAATATAATTATTTCCTGGATATGTAATGGTTGGATTGCCTGTTGTGAAAATATTTTGTGCCGGGTCTCCACCTCCTTGATTATGAATTATTTTATTGATAGAGCAGTTTTTTATACATCTCGCAAATGAATTATTCCCAGGACCGAAAAATAATGGCATAAGCTATTCTTCTATATATTTTGCTAATATTTCTAATTCTTTATTTGTCATTTTGCTAAATAACAAATAAAACAAAACAAACAAAACAAAACACATAAAAATAAAAATAAAATTGAAAGAATATTAAACCTACCCAACAATATTACAATTAAGAGAATGAGCGCGACACCAATGAACGATAAAGAGATTATCCTCGCAAATAAATATCAACAAAAAACAGATAAACAGCATATTTTGGATAATCCGGATACTTATATCGGTTCAGTAGAACACATTGAGTCTGTTCAATGGATTCTAAATGGCGAAGGAAATAAAATAGTAGAGAAAAATATTGAGTATATTCCTGCGCTGTTCAAATTGTTCGATGAAGGAATAGTCAATTGCCGTGATCACGTGATTCGTATGCAGCAGGCAGAAAACAATTCTGTCCCCAATACTTTACCTGTGACTTATATTGACATTGCTATTCAAGAAGATGGAACTATTATTATGATTAATGATGGAAATGGCATTGATGTCGCTCAACACCCCGAGTATAAAATGTGGATTCCAGAAATGATTTTCGGTCATCTCAGAACATCCACTAATTACGACAAAACAGAGAAAAAAATAGTTGGTGGTAAAAACGGGTTCGGGTTTAAATTGGTTTTAATTTGGTCTACGTTCGGGTCTATTGAAACGATAGATCATGTGCGAGGATTGAAATACACGCAAACATTCCGTAATAATTTGGATGTGATTGAACCGCCCTCAATTACCAAGTGTAAAAGCAAGCCATATACTAAAATAATATTCAAGCCGGATTATGCGCGATTAGGTATTGCGGGTCTAACACCCGATATGATCGCACTATTAAAAAAGCGCGTATATGATGTTGCCGCAGTAACTGACAAATCGTTGAAAGTAAAATACAATTCTATCAATATTCCTGTAAAGAATTTCCAACAATATATCGACATGTATGTTGGAGGCAAGGATGCTGTTCCTCGTGTATATGAAGACGCTGGGCTGCGATGGGAATACGCCGTAGCGCTTTCCCCTACCCATGAGTTTATTCACGTCTCTTTTGTCAACGGAATTCATACTGCGAAAGGTGGAAAACATGTGGAATTCGTATTGGGTCAAATCACTAGAAAATTGGTTGCGTTTATTGAAAAGAAAAAGAAGGTTGTTGTGAATGCGAATAGTATCAAGGAACAATTGATTTTGTTCTTGCGATGCGATATCGAAAATCCGTCGTTTGATAGTCAGACCAAAGATTATATGAATACACCCTCTGCGAAATTCGGATCTACGTGCACAATCAGCGATAAATTCATTGAGAAATTGGCGAAAATGGGGGTAATGGACGCGGCGTGCGCTCTTACCGAGGTGAAGGAGAACAAGGCGGCCAAGAAAACGGACGGGTCAAAGACCAAGAATATTCGCGGTATTCCCAAACTGATTGATGCGAATTGGGCTGGAACTGAAAAATCCGATCAATGTATCATCATCTTTTGTGAGGGGGATTCAGCAAAAGCAGGCATTGTTTCTGGCCTGTCCTCTGAAGACCGAAATATGATTGGTGTTTATCCCATGAAAGGTAAGATTCTGAATGTGCGCGGTGAACAAGTTAAAAAAGTGGCTGAAAACAAGGAAATCGCCGAAATCAAAAAAATTCTAGGTTTGGAGACAGGAAAAGAATATACATCATCGGCATCGTTGCGATATGGTCGGGTCTTATTCATGACCGACCAGGATCTGGATGGGCATCATATCAAGGGGCTTTGTATTAATTTGTTTCAATCCGAATGGCCCACCTTGGCGAATATTCCTGGATTTATCGGATTCATGAATACGCCCATTTTGAAAGCGAGAAAGGGCGCACAGGAATTGATATTTTATAGTGAAGGCGAATATACTTCTTGGAAAGAAGAGAATGATTCGAAAGGTTGGAAAATCAAATATTACAAAGGTTTAGGAACCAGCACTGGAAAAGAATTCAAGGAGTATTTTGCGCAGAAGAAATTGGTTGGATTCAGTCATAGCGGAATTCTGTGCGATAATGCAATCGATATGGTATTCAACAAAAAACGGGCGGATGATAGAAAAGAATGGCTTGGAACGTATGATAGAGATAGTTATTTGGATACGAGTCAACAGATGGTCCCTTATGAGGAATTTATTAATAAGGAGCTGATCCACTTTTCCAAATATGATTGTGATAGATCGATTCCTAATTTGATGGACGGCTTGAAAATCAGTTTGCGAAAAATCCTGTATTCCGCGTTCAAAAAGAATTTGACGAGTGAAATCAAAGTGGCGCAATTTACTGGTTACGTATCTGAACAATCTGGGTATCATCATGGCGAGGCGTCGCTGAATGGTGCGATTGTTGGAATGGCACAGAATTTCGTTGGTTCTAATAATATTAATTTGTTGATGCCTAATGGACAATTTGGAACTCGCATTTCCGGTGGAAAAGATAGTGCGTCTGAAAGATATATTTATACCATGTTGAACAAAATTACGAGGCATATTTTCCCAGAGGCGGATGATAAGATTTTGAAATATTTGAATGATGATGGAATGCTGGTTGAACCATTATATTATGCGCCGATTATTCCTATGATTCTAGTTAATGGAACCAAGGGAATTGGAACCGGGTTCAGCACCGATATTATGTGCTATAATCCGGTGGAGATTATTCAATATTTGAAACAGAAAATGGCTGCCGGAATGGCTGCCGGTTCAGGATCAGGGGATAGCGATTTCATGCCGTATTACGAAGGATTCAATGGAACGATTAGCAAAATCGGAGAAAGTAAATATTTAATCAAAGGCAAATATGAGAAAATGGGTGTAGATAAATATCGCATCACTGAATTGCCAGTAGGTGTTTGGACAGACGATTTCAAAGAGCATTTGGAATCGCTTACTGAAACGACCGATAAGGCCGGTAAAAAAATAGTGCCTGTTGTCAAGGATTATGACGATATGAGTAAAGATACGAACGTGGATTTCATTATTACTTTGACAAAGGGATTAGGCGAAGAATTGGAAAATACGATTCTGGATAATGGTTGTAATGGATTTGAAAAGATGTTTAAATTGATGACGACGAATACGACGACGAACATGCATTTGTTTGATGCGGATGATAAGTTGAAAAAATATGCGAATGTGTGCGAAATCATTGATGATTATTATGTCTCTCGATTGGAATTGTATAAAGTTAGAAAAGACGCGATGATAGTTGTTCTAGAGAATGAATTGGTTCTATTGTCGAACAAGGTAAAATATATTAAAGAGGTTTTAGATGGTTCAATTGATTTGCGACGTAAAAAGCGCGAAGAGGTTAGTCAGATGTTGTTAAGTAAAAGTTACGACATCATTGATGACGACGCGGACTTTAAGTATTTGACGAAATTGCCGATGGATAGTGTTGCCGAAGAAAATGTAGAACGATTAGAAAAGGAACATGAAGCAAAGACGAACGAATTAGCAGTATTGAAAACCACAACAATTCAACAATTGTGGTTGGGTGAATTGGCAGCATTGGAAACAGAGTATTTAAATTATAAAGAGGCGAGGGAAAGGATCATGACTGGTGAAAAGAAAAAGGTTCAAAAGGCGGTTACAAAAATAGTAAAAAAGGCGACAAAGTAAAAAAGGCGACAAAATAAAAAAGGCGACAAAGTAAAAAAGGCGACAAAGTAAAAAAGGCGACAAAGTAAAAAAGGCGACAAAGTAAAAAAGGCGACAAAGTAGAAAAATAGAAAGGTAAAAAAATATGTTTAAACCCTTGAAGGGTATAAATCCGCACAAGAAATGAGTTGTATTATGGATTTCCCATCTTGTATAAATAACAAATATACGAATAAATTGTTGGAAAAATGCTTGGCTTTTCAATATAGGGAATATCATTTTTCTCACAATATTCACGAACGATATGTTGGATTTTTCGTAATGAACTATGAGGAATATTTGGAAACAAATGATGTTCTATTTGAATATCCAAACTAAAACATAAAAATCTTGTAATAAAGTCATCAGTTCTATAATTCATACTGCTTGATACTTGGTTATACAAAAAATCGTTTTTATTCTCTGTATTTATTTGGATACATTCGTGTTGAATATGAGATAGTTGTGCTATTGATAAGAATAAAAACCCAGATAAACCATACACAATAAATGTATGGATATAACCAAAATTATATAAAATTGTAACGAATAATAATATATTCCATCGTTTATTTTTAATAAAACACAACGGACCTTTACTAAATAAGCCCAAACTAAATAAACCAAACGCATAAACAATTTGAAACCTGTGATGAAAGTATTGTATATGTGTATTTGAATATCTAATTATTTTTTGATGTTTTCCATAATCATTATCGTAATCTGTATTTGTAAAACTATGATGTAAATAATTGTGTTGGTATTTCCAATCTTCTGTTTCCATAAAAGGACACACAATACAATACGAAATTATATTATTTAATTTTTGACTTTTGAAACCTGTATAATGCGATGTTTCATGAAATACTAATGCTACATAACCCATATTCATAACCGCTAATAAAACCATCCACCAATACGACAAGTTATTCGCATAATAAAAACAATAACCCCACATTCCCAAATACACCGAAAACATAAATGCGTTGTATGCTATTTCTGTATTAGACCAATATAAAGGGTTTTTCTTTTCATGGATTTCATCATATACCAACTTTTTTAAGTCACAATATTTATCATATGTATAATTTGTATCGTATTGTATTTTTATATCATCTGTAAAAGGAACTTCATATTTGGGCAACATCACTAAAATGCTTTTAGGGGTTTTATGATAAGCATAAATCATAGGAGTAATATTTGTATCTGGTTTCAAATTGTTAAACATATCTATTCCGCCAGGATGGACTTTTACAAAATTAGTTAAATCATAGAGTTTATCGTGGATTTTATACCGATATCTCGGTTGTAAATGGGAGGGGGGGAATTCCATTCATATAATAAACTATATATTTTTATTATATGAATTATTACGAATTATAAATTACATTTGCGTTTTCTTGTTTTTGTTGATTTGTTTTTTATGAATGGAATATTCTGTTTTACTTCATAAGCATAATGAAAATAATTCCTATAATTCTCTGGTTTTACTTTTGAAACTGCTGTTTTTATCTATTTTTATTATATGAGGTGTATATATGTTTCAAGATAAATTAGGAAGAACTGATATTAGGGGGGGGGGCTATATTGAAAGGATTCGCTGTGCTTATGTTATGCTATTTAACTTTTATGCGTAAAGCAAATGTTCCTGCTTTATTTTTTTTATTGTATGGTTTAGGATCGTTGTTTTTCTATTTTCGCATCAAAAATTTATTGGAATCAGAAATAAAATTATATAATCGTCCTACTTCTTTAGCAACAGGTAATGCTGAATACGAACATATAATAGTCGGCACAACTTGTATTATCATGTTTATATATTTATCATGTAAATAATAAAATAAAATACTTTTTCTCTCTTTACTTTGATAATAAAAGTCAAAATAAAGTGAAACTATTGATAGTATAATGAAAGTGATGTCGTAATATAGATGTTCTTCTAGTAGTGCTCTTTTTTCAGTGAATATGGAACCTCTATATATATTGAGTCGGATTCATCCGTTGTTAGATATTTTCTCATTATTTTGACTTTTATTATCAAAGTAAAGAGAGAAAGAGTATTAGAACCACGGCTTTAATATAAGTTGCTTGTCGTTATTTTTTGCTAAAATAGGAGGCGCGATAGGTTTATACATTGTAGACGCATCACTAATATATTTATAATATCCTTGCGCTTCACCATAGACTTGAGGAATACAATAATCCCAAACCATTTTATTTAGTTCATATATTTGTTGTTCAACATTAGTAGGCTGATTTGCAGCGTGTTGTAGAAAAATACTTCGCATAATTATTTTCAATGTGTCTTCGTCTTGATTGCCAATAGTATATTGACCACTTGAACGTTTATACACCCCGTTTCGAATACCATTTTGAATAATGGTGATATTTTTAGAAGAGAAAAATCCGTCTGATAATTTAGTATTATTCCAAATACCGGCGGTCGGATCTCTGAATGTAGCACATTGATTTACAGGAATTTTATCATACATTTGAAATAAATCGGGGGTTCTAGGACCCTCTATATCTACTCTACCATTTGAACTCCTTTTCATATTTATATTACTTAGATATAAAAATATAGGAAAGAAAACATAATCAAAAACAACAAACATAATCAAAACAACAAACAACCCAAAAAAATAAAAAATAAAAATAAAAAATATATAATATATAAATACTATGGCAAGTTTTCAAGGAATTGTTATTATACTAGCAATTATTCTTTTAATCATAATATTAATTCTTATGGGATTATTAATGGCTAAAAGTAAAAATACGGAAGAATGGCCTCCCTTAATTGGTGCTTGTCCTGATTATTGGATAGACACTTCTGGAAATGGTTCTAATTGTGTAAATGTGAAAAATTTAGGAACATGTGCTACAGAAACAATGGATTTTTCTACCTCTGAATACACTGGCGATCAAGGATTATGTAATAAATATAATTGGGCAACAGGATGTAGCGTTTCTTGGGATGGAATTACATATGGTGTCCCGAATCCATGCATTCCACCTCCTCCATCGTCTTAACAATAACAAATAACAAATAACAAATAACAAATACAAAATACAAAATAACAATAAAATTATATATAACAAATTATATAATTTTATATATATAAATCGATGTTAAATTTTCAAAAAATTATCATTATAATCGCAGTAATTCTTCTAATCATATCATTATTTCTTATTGGAATATTAATGAATAATAATAAAACAGCGGAACAATGGCCTCCTTTAATTGGCGATTGTCCTGATTATTGGATAGACACTTCTGGTAATGGTTCTAAATGTGTAAATGTGAAAAATTTAGGAAAGTGCAAGTCTAGTTCAGACCCCGGCACATTTTCTATGGATTTTACAACATCAGAATTTACTGGAAGTCAAGGATTATGTAATAAATATAAATGGGCAACTAGCACATGTGGTGTTTCTTGGGATGGAATCACTTATGGTGTGGATAATCCGTGTCCACAGCCCCCACCCCCACTTTCCGATGGGGCTATTGCGGGAATTGTTATTTCGGTTCTATTTGTGACATGTTTAATTATATTCGCAATATATTATTACTTTTTTAGTAAGCCGGTAGATGCAAAGCTGGTAGCTTCTGCCACCTCTCCTTCTGCCACCTCTCCTCCTGCTGGATCTAGTAAGGTCGCTTCTGCGAATTATGGTAAGGTGGTATCTGAGTTTGTTAGTATGGTATCTGATAATTTTAGTAAGTTGCTTGTCCTTTTTCCTGTATAAATAAAATTTGAATCTATTTTTATTACAAAAAATGATTGACAGCTATGGAAATGGAACTACTCATCCCACAAGATATATCTCGCAAAGGTCTTTATTCGGCACAAGTTGTTTTAGCAAATAGTGTCCTTGCTTTCTTTTACAAATATTATGTTTCATCAGCGCTTATATTTATGCTTTACATTACGACACTGATTCATTGGAATAAAATATATAAAAAAAGTCTGGTAAAAACATTGGATATTATTTTAGCAGTATCATCTATTATATCTGTTACATTTCAAGATAGTCGAAGATTTACACCGAAATATGCCACATTATGGTATACGACTATAACTATTAGTATCATTGCTTTTATTTTGAATGAATGTTTACTATATTATCGACTTTCCATACCACAAATGAGAGAGAAAAGGTATATCTATGAAACATCTGTGCTAATACACATTATGTTTCTATTAAACACTACATGTATGATATGTGTATTTGGGTCATCGTTTGCTTAACCATAATCAAAATAAAATAAAATAAAAAATAAAAACAACATTTGCTATGTGTGTAAAAATCAACATAAAAAGAATATTATTTGATATATAATAAGTTATACATATCTACAAATGGATCAATTAAATATAAATCAAATTCTTAATAGAGAAGATTCCGCGAATAAAATCAAAGACATCTTAAAAAACTTTGAAATGAATAAACAAAATTTGCTAGTTAAAAAGGGTATTTATATTTATGGCCACCCAGGAACAGGAAAAACGACATTCGTTATGAATTTGTTGAAAGAAATGGATTATGATGTGATACGATATGATGCCGGTGATATTCGTAACAAATCGATTATAGACACGATAACAAAACATAACATGTCCGATAAAAATATAATGAGTATGTTCCACAAAAAAATCAAGAGGATTGCGATAGTTATGGACGAAATAGACGGCATGAATAATGGTGACAAGGGAGGAATAAATACACTTATCAAATTAATTCGGCCTAAGAAAACCAAAAAACAGAAAGTCGAAGAAATTACATTAAATCCAATTATTTGTATTGGAAATTATCATATTGATAAAAAAATCAAGGAGTTAATGAAGGTGTGTAATACTATCGAATTAAGTAGTCCGTCTCCGCCTCAAATAACATCGATCATTAAAACAATTATGCCGAATATGAATGAGAAACTGGTTCAAAGTATTATTGATTTTGTTCAAAACGATTTAAGAAAATTGAATAATATTCATGACATTTACAAAGGTCATGAAAATATGTTAAATGCCGAAATTATACAAAATATTTTCCAAATAAAATCTTACAATGATGATACCAAGAAAATAACACAAAAATTGATTAATAATTCATACCCTTTAAACGAACATTTAACTATTATGAATGAGACCGATAGGACTATAGTCGGACTTCTTTGGCACGAAAATATAATTGATGTTCTAGGAAAAATGAAAAAAAATGTGTCGGTTCCATTTTATTTGAAATTATTGAATAATATGTGTTTTGCCGATTATATTGACCGAATCACTTTTCAAAAACAGATTTGGTTATTTAATGAAATGAGTTCTTCTATTAAAACATTTAAGAATAATAAATTGTATCACGATTCATTCAAGAAAAAACCTAAATATAATCCGCCCGAAGTGAGGTTTACCAAAGTATTAACCAAATATTCGACGGAATATAACAATTCTTTATTTATTCAAAATTTATGCCAAATGTTAGGAATGGATAAAAAAGATTTGTTCTCTTTTTTCTTGGATATTAAGGATAAATACGATGATAATGAAGTAATGGCGCTTTTTGAAAATTATGAAATTACGAAATTGGATATTAATCGGATTTATAGATATTTGGATAAATATACAAAGGTAGATGCGGTTGACATGGATGAAACGGATGAAAAAAGTGATGTCGATGAATAAGTTTATTTTTATGAAATTATTATATTTAGTATATTTAGTATTATATAAATGGCTACTTGGGTTCAATCTGACGCTCCTAATACTGGATGGATTAATATAGCATCTGATTCAACAGGAACAATTTTATTCGCAGTTGACTCAACTACAACTGGAGGAATATGGAAATCTATAAATAGTGGTCAAAATTGGACTATAACTACTGCTCCTCTTCTTACTAATGCTTGGAGAGGCATAGCATCAAGTTCAGATGGAACAAAGTTAGTTGCTGTTTCTGGTTTAAATGATGGAAAAATATATACATCTATTGATAGTGGCGCAAGTTGGAGTCCACAAAGTGGCGCTCCTGCTGTTAATTGGATGTCGGTAGCATCTAGTTCAGATGGAACAAAATTAGTTGCTTGCGTGAATGATTTCAATCTCGGAGGAGGAATATATATATCTAATGATAGTGGTTCAACTTGGAATCAAGCTACCACTCCTTTAAAAGGTTGGAGTAAGGTAGCATCTAATTCAGATGGAACGAGGTTAGTTGCCGGTGTTGATGGTAATTATACTTATCCGACGTATGTTGGAGGAGTATATGTATCTTCTAATAGTGGTGGAACTTGGACTCTAACTAGTCTTCCTACAAATGATATCTATGTTTGGCAATGTTTAGCATCTGATTCAACAGGAAGAAAGTTAGTTGCTGGTTCTGGTGTTGGAGGAATATATACATCTTATAATTATGGCGTAAATTGGACTCTAACTAGTGCTCCTACTACTGGTTGGAAATCGGTTGCATCTGATTCAAGAGGAACAAATTTAGTTGCTGTTGAAACTTCAAAAATATATATATCTGCTAATAGTGGAGTATTTTGGACTCAAACAAATTCTTCTGGTAATTGGCAAAGTGTTGCGTCTAATTCACTAGGAACAAAATTAGTTGCTGTTGTTTCTGGTGGGGGAATATATACTTATAATAACCCCTCAGCAGTATGTTTTCTTGAAGGTAGTAAAATTCTTACCGATAAAGGATATGTTCTCATTCAAGATTTAAGAAAAGGGGATTTAATTCAAACATGGAAACATGGATACAAACCAATTGATATGATTGGAAAAAAAGAATTTTATAACCCTGCTTGTAATGAACGGATTAAAGATCAGCTTTATAAATATTCGAGCAACCAATATCCAGAAATGTTTGAAGATTTAATTATTACAGGGAGTCATTCTATTTTAGTGGATAATTTCAAAGATCCTGAACAAAGAGAACAAACAAGAGATGTATTAGGAGATATTTATGGAACAGATTATAAATATCGTTTGCCGGCATGCGTTGATGAAAAATCTACTATTTATGAAAAGAAAGGCAATTTTATGATATACCATATTGCTTTAGAAAATGAGCATTATTATGCGAATTATGGTGTTTACGCAAATGGATTACTAGTAGAAACATGTAGCAAACGATATTTGAAAGAATTAGCAGACATGGCATTGATTGAATAAATGGGCTGTGATAATGGGCTGTGATAATGGGCTGTGATAATGGGCTAAAAAGTATTTGAATTATGTGTAATTTATAAATAAAATTTATAAAATACAAAATTTTTTAACCATTCCACTTTTAGCCGTTCCACTTTTAGCCATTCCACTTTTAGCCGTTCCACTTTTAGCCGTTCCTTTTAGCCATTAGCCTTTCTTACTTAAACATGCTATCCGCCTTTTCCCTCCACTTTTCACTAACATTTTCATCCACCTTGACTGAATTTAACATATGCTTTTCATATTCGCTTGGAGATGAAAAAAACATATTTGGCGTCTCTGGTCCCAACTTGGACTTTGATCTTGGTCCCGTTTCTCCCGCATGAAACCCCACCTTGAAATATAAATGTTCGTTTTTTGAACCCACATTATGACCAATACAATATTCTCCAGTGACCGCGTTTCTGATAGGCGTTCCTGGACCGCCAGACGCATAAAGCGCAATTTGTTTATTCTTTAGCATAACGCCATTATTTGTTGTTAATACTGGGACCTGTCTGGTAATTTGAAAAAATCCTCGGTCTTCTCTACTTGCTAATTCCGCCATCATTTTCTTAATCTTTTTATTGTCTGCCGATCCATAAGAACGCGCATCATCATTCTCGTTAGTCATGTCATAAATTCCGTCGTAATCCATCTTGTCGGTTGGTGGGTATCGCCTTTGCCTGGGTTATATATGTATATAGGGCATGTTTTTAAATTGTTTTATTGGGCTAATATATTTTTTGTATTATATATTATATTTTTTTATTTAGCTGTGCTTTTTTCTGCTATTTTCGCACTTATTAGTGTCTTCATTTTTTCCTCCAAATACTTCGTTTTTTCTTTCATCATATTATTTTCATTAGTTAAGTTTTGAATAATTTGTTGTAGTTCGCTGAATCTTCTCTCATAATTGTTAATTAGGTCTTGTGGATTAATCATTACATTCTGTGGTGGGGAACCATTTACTCCCGGTTTTTGAACCATAATCATTCCTGGATGTTGCTGTTGTAGTGCTGTCATCTGTGCATTGTGTTGTTGCTGATGTTGTTTTATCATTTCTTCGCGTTTTATTCCTATTTCTATGATTTGTTTAGTTACATCTGGTTTATTTTCCGGTCTTCCAGGTTCATATTCTGCCAATAATTTATCAATCGACTCCATGAAAAACTCGCGAACATCTGCTTCTTTCACGAAATTGTCTACTTTCAAGTCCGATAATTTAACAAAAGGATTTGCTGGACCTTGATTCAATAACGTTTTTTTATCAAATGAATTATGAACATGTGAAAAAACCAGGATAGTTTTCATGGGATCCATTTGAACGAATGGAATCGTATATTCCTTTAAAAAGTTTTTCTCTTCTGCTAATGCGGCGTCGTCATCATATTTTGTTAATTTCAATAATTCGCGACGAAACGCAAAAGTGGCCGCCGTAGAATGGTTTGGACCATAAGGTCCGAATTTATACATTTCGCTAATATGTTTAAAATATATATACATTTCGCTACTTCCAGCACACATTGCTTGTGGATTATTCTTAAGTGTTTCGACCGCATGAGAGACGCGTTCAGGAGGATAATAATCGTCGTCGTCCATGTAGACGATAATATCGCCGGACGATTTTTCGTGCATTATATTTCGTTTTTTACCCAAATACATCTTTTCATCGTATTTAAAGTATTTGATTTGTGGAATATCCTTAATCAAATCCTCGATTTTATCTGTGCCGTCGTCGATGATTATCCATTCCATTCTCTCTTTGGGATATGTTTGATTCTGAAAACATTTGATGATATTCGGAATAAAAGGTCGGCGATTGAATGTGGGCGTACAAATACTGACTAGAGGATATTTTTCATTGAATTCTTTAAATTGCTTGATAGTTCTTTTTTCTTTCTTTTGTTGCTTAGACATGATATAATATAAATTGTATTATTTTTTATATTATAATTTAACCAATTACATAATACATAATTACATAATACATAATTACATAATACATAATTACATAATACATAATTACATAATACATAATTACATAATTAAATCGATGATGGAAATCGTTTGCGATCTTGATAAAATATTCCTCGATGACCTTTAATGTAACTCTCTAAATCAAATCTTACTATATTCGCCGGATATTTGATTGAAAATTTTTCCAAAATAACATCCATATATTTATCCTTTGTCGTCTGTTCTGAATATAATAGTAATTCTTTAGCACCGCTTTTCGAGAGGGCGATACTATGTAATCCTCTAATATATCCTTTGGCAATTGCGATTTTGTGGCCGTTTATTTGATGTTGGTTTAATAAAATTTGTCTAATATTGTAAACACATACACCTAAATAAAAAAATGTGTTTGATATTTTTTCATATTCGATTATTTCGTCCAAGGTAATGTCTTCTAGAACATTTATATCGTCTTCGAATACATATGCCCATTCATCTTGTCCGTTTGCTATTAAGTCGTAAATATGCTGCATACTTATTTTATTTGATATTACTTTGTCAGTATGAGGAATACAAGTGACGAAATTGACACAGAATCCTACTTTTTCTAATACGTTTTTACTAAATTGTGCTCGTTCAGAAGCCGGATCGCATGTTAAAAGATAGCAGTTTCTTAAAGACATAATATTAGACCTGTTTATAATTTTACATTTTTTCGGCTATGACGTTTTTTAATTCTGCCTCCTAACTGGTTGTCACCAGCCTCATCGCCTGGTTTTTTGAGAATACCTTGCCGGATTTTATTAGAAGGTCCAAGTTGTGTAGGTCTTTTGATTGGTTGGACCGGTTCTACGGGTGGATTCAAATTTTGTAATTCTACATCACTGCCTGGTTTTATTTGTTTTTGTAATCGTTTAACAGCAGCATTATCAACATCATCATCAGGAGCAGCATCAGCATCAGCATCTGCATCAGCATCTGCATCAGTAGCATCAGAAGTAGGACCAGTAGCAGTACGAGCATCATCACGAGTAGTCGTTATTTCTACAGGTGCAGAAGGCGGTACAGGTGCAGAAGGCGGTACAGGTGCAGAAGGCGGCACAGGTGCAGAAGGCGGTACAGGTGCAGAAGGCGGTACAGGTGCAGAAGGTGGGTTATATATATCAACTATTTCTCCTCTATATATTTGTCCTGATTTTGCTGCTTGTTTGAAATCGCTATTCCATGGCGTTTTAGTTTCAGGAATATATTGTTTATAAATATCTGTAAAAAAATATAGTAGTAGACATCCGATAATAGCGACTAAAGCACTATGACTTCCATATGACGAGTAAGCATCTGATATAACAAAATAAGACACAATATACATGATGACCCTCAATTTATATTCTATTACATTATATAGCGCATCTATAAATGTGTATTTGTTTCCATCTGCTTTTCTAGCAGTCATAAATAGAGGTGAAAGTATACTATATATTGTAATTGAACCAGCTAAAATAGGAATAATTAAACCGATACCTAATATAAAAAACAATAAAACAAATATAAAAATCCAAAATAAAGATCTCCACCAATTATTTATAGACCACATATCACCCTTATTCCATGATGTGCTACCAGCTGTTCTAGTTGGCACGGAAAATAACAACGGCAAATTATAAAACCATAAAAACATTAAATAAAATGAATTGACAATTCCTGTAAAAAAATTTATAAAAATAAGTAGAAAAGGCACAATAAATATAATCATGCTTTCAGTAAAATATGAATTATACAAATTAAAAATCCAGTTAATTATAGCTAAATTGGTTGCCAATAATTGTTGAATAGTAGTGGCAGCATATAATTGAAAATTGCCCGCGTCTTTTGATTCTATCATATTTTTTAAATAACCAAATAGTCCGAATTTTAAACTTTCCATATTTTCAGCCAAAGGAAATTTGATTTGTGTAGCAAAAATACCATCGCTTGTTTTTACTACATCTATATTTATGGGTATATCTCCTTGACCATTATTTATTATAGGCATAATATTTGTATAAGGATAACAATTCAGATCTGTTGGAAGAATATTTGATTGTGCGACACGACATGTGTAAACCATACAAGTTCCGGTAACAATGATTATTCCTAATAATAGTAATTTACTAAACATGGTTGCCATGAAAGTGCCACTTAAAGGACTTGTTGTTGGTGTTGTATCTTTTTTATCATCAATGGCTTCTGTATCTGAAGTTGTCGTAGACATATATTACTATTACTATAAAATGATATTAAATTTTATCGTTTTACCGAAAATTTCTATCAAAGAAAAGGTGTAAGATAGTGTTGTCAATGGATAATAACAAAAATCTAGATCTCTAAATAAGAATGAGAGAGAACTTGGGTCGGTTAAAGAAATAAAATGAACCAGAATTATGTTTTGTAATTATTATGTATTGTAATATATATATTATGCTCTCTCCATTTTGGATTAAACCTAATCGGAAAGTTTTTCAAACATTAGGACAACATAACCCGATAATTGATTTATTTGGTCGTCAATTATTTACAAATCAATTGACTTTACCTATAAAACCACCAACACCTAGTCCACCAACCCCACCCCCACCACCAGGCGAGTGCCCCTTATTGCCTCACTCAACTCCTTATCAATTATGTAGTCCATGGCCTCAGGCGGGAGGGTTATATAACTCCAATTCGGGTTATTCGCCATTTGTTGCGAAATACGGAACACCTCCTTCCTCGATAAATATGAATATTTTTCAAATAAACACATCTATGACTATAGCAAAAAATGGGACGATTTATGTAATTGGATATACTGGAACATCTACCGGATTATTTGCTCTTAATTCCGATGGTTCAAATAAATGGACTTCGCCATATTTGTTAAATGGCAGTTCAGAAGGTTCAGCACCTACTATTGGCCCTGATGGAACCATTTATTTTGGTGATACCAATTGTTATTTTTATGCTATAACAGATCTTGGCACTTCTGGTATAAATAATCCAAACTTTAACTCAGGTCAGCCTTTTCAAATGCCACCAGATAATTCAATTGGAGGAAGTCCATTAATTAACTCATCCGGAACTATTATATATTGTAGTGCTGGAGGTGCTTTATGGTTTGTTTCGCCCGATGGAAATAACCAAATATTTCAATTATCTACAGGTGTTCCATCAATTGGCGTAGGAACATTAAATAGTGTTGCTATAAGTTCAGATGGTCAAAATGTGTATATAGGCGTAAATGATGATGATTCAAATGTAGGCTCATTGTTCAATATAAATCCAAATCAAACACTAAATTGGTCTAGCTTTTATTATAAGGAAACTTTTGGAACCATAGTTCTTAGTCCTTCCATTAGTCAAGATGGCTATACAATTTATATTGGGTGTAATGACCCAAATACTCAAGCAGGAACTATTTGGGGTATTCAAAGCACTATATTCCCAGGTACTTTTAACTGGGCTTACGAATTACCCGATGATTCAGGTGGAAATCCATATTCTGTCACAACTTATAATAATGGCGCTATTTTAGGAATTGGTCAAGATGGAACTATTTATGTAAGTTGTACAAGTCCAATTTCTTGTGCGATAATAGCATTAACCCCAACACCATCTACACCTACTACAATTGCTATTCCTACATTAAAATGGATATATTCTATTGATAATACTGATTGTCAAAATATTAGTTCGCCTACAATTGATTCGACTGGGACCATATTTGTTAATATGATGGCATTAGATTCATCTACTGGTATTAATTCATGTGTGCTCTATGTTTTGAAAGATATAGGGTCTAGTGCTTCATTACAACTCACGTATAATATGGGTGATAATTCTAATATAGTAAATTCGCCAGTTATTGGTACAAATGGAATATTATATAGTTCATCTACTATTGAGCCAGGTTCGGGTGATAACGTAAGTAATTTATTTATCTTTCAATAAAATGAATGGTTGAATTAGAAAAAATATAAATATAATATATATGAAATCAGGACAAATATATATTATAGGATTAGCACTACTTTCTCTCTTTTTATTATGGTGGGTCATAAAATATGGTGATTATTTGATTAAAGAAGGCAAGATAATAGCAGTAGAGAATTTTACCAATATTGTGGAAGATACTGGCAGTCCAGAAACAACACATACTATTAATTTACCAATAAATACCACGTATAGTTGCGAGAATATGTGTGGACCTATGGCTCGTTGTTCTATTACCGGCGAACAATGTTCTGCTGATATCGATTGTTATGGATGTCAGCCGAAAATATCGCATGTGGAAAAACAAAAGACCGCGGATGTTGGAGGACAGAATGACGCAGGTAAACTGACGCAAGGACAACAACCGACTTATTCGGTTTTAACGACAGATATAGGAACACAAGCGAAGTTGTTTGGTGACAAGTTGGGACCACCTCCGCAATATTATCAAGGAGTCAATACTTGGCGCCCTACATTCAATGTAGGAGCCGAATTGTTCGACAAAAGATATAATCCAGGGTCGCAACCATTTATGCCGACATACCCCGAGCGCACCACATTATCGGGTCAATTTATAGATGACGGACCACTTGCGGCGAATGATTATTTGTGAATTTGTATTTTTACAAATATTATTTATGTTATTTATATGATATAATATATTATTTATATGATATAATATATATGTTTCAATTTAAAATATTAAATAATAAAAAAAATAATTCACGTATAATAAAACCTAGAAGAATAATTAATTATCCACAAATTACATTTCCAGTAATTGTATGTATTGCGAAAAAAGAAAGTGATTATATTGAGGAATTTGTAAAATATCATTTAGCAATTGGTTTCAAATATATATTTTTATATGATAATGAAGATACTCCTACCTATGAAACTTTATTACAAAAATATAAAAATAATATTAAAGTAATACATTTACCTTATAATAATTATGACAAGGCGGTTCAATATAAAGCATTAGATGATTTTGTAAATAAATATTTATATAATAGCAATATAACTCACGTAGCACATATAGATATTGATGAATTTATTGTTTTAAAAAAACATAATAATATATGCGACTTTATAAATGAATATATCGTGGGTGATACACAAGGGATTTGTATGAATTGGCGCTTTTTTGGTTCATCTGGAGAGAAAGAAAAAACCGATGTGCCTGTAACCATACGTTTTACTATGTGTGAAATAAATGGGAATAATCATATTAAAACTTTATTTAAAAAAAATTATTTTATAAAATATAATACATGTCATGATATAGTTTTATCTAAGGGTCATGTTAAATCTACAAATGGAATTATTATTAATGGACCATTTAATAATAACATTGATTTTTCAGTAATTCAATTAAATCATTATAAATGTAAAACTTTACCCGAATTTAGATCTATAAGAAGTAGACAGAGAGCAGATATTGTAGGTAATATAAATGAAAATGTTGATGAAAATTTTAAGGCTTACGATATAAATGAAATAGAAGATTTAACGGCTCATGATTTTTTTACACGTTTGATGTAGAAAATGTGTAATATAATATATAATATATAATATATAATATATAATATATATATGTCAAATTATTCTTTTTCAATAGTAAAAAAACCAAATCCTAATTTCAGGCCATATAAAAATAGGTTGACAACATCGCATAGTTCTAATGGATATACGTCAATAACACATTTTTTAAATAGTAGAGGTTTTCATTCTTTTGAAGGATATAGCAATGAAGTGCCATTACAAGTTACTGATTTAATAAACTTAACAAATAAACCAAATATAAATGTTATGGAAATTGGATTTAATGCGGGACATTCTGCTGAAGTTTTTTTAAAAAATAATAAGACCTTAACTTTAACTTCTTTTGATTTAGGGGGACATAATTATGTTACAACAGCAAAAGAGTATATAGATGCTACTTACCCAAATAGACATACTTTAATACTTGGAAATAGTATGGATAATGTTCCTACATTTTTTGAAAATGATAAAGACACTAAATTTGATGTAATATTTATTGATGGCGGACATGATTATGATATAGCAAAGGCAGATATAACAAATTGTTTTTATTTATCACATAAAGATACAATTGTTATTCTGGATGATACTATGTTTAAAAAAGGATGGGAGCAACCATATACAATTGGTCCCACAAGAGTTTGGGAAGAATATTTATCAGAAAATAAGATAATTGAATTAAATAGGAAAGATTATCAAATTGGAAGAGGTATGGTTTGGGGTAAGTATACACCTTTGGACATTTAGGTTCGCACAAAATTGGGTTTTATTTTATATTTTTTAATATTAAAGTATATAAAATGTTAAAATTTAAATTAAACAATAAAAAATTGTCGAATAATCAGTTTTTTTTGAATTTTAATAATATTAATAAAAAAATAAATAAAAATACAAAAATGATTCATTATAAAAAAAAATACAATCATTTAATTAAAGCAAATTTATATAATAATGTAATAATTCCAAACGTAGACCCAAGTATTATACCATATAATATTTATATAGTCTATTATATTAATACTTTTACAAATACAAATTATTTTGAATGGTTGGTGAATCAAATTAATATAGTAATTAAAATGAACGCAATACAAATATATATAATGGCTACCATTTCTAAAGAAAATGAAATATTATTTAGACAAAAAGTATTAGCTATTTTTCCGAATGTTATTATTGAATGTAATTATACAAATTTATATGAGTATCCAGGAATTTTAAAAGTATGGGAATTGGGACAATTGTATTCAAATAGTAATGATATAGTATTATATTTTCATTCAAAAGGAGTCACTCACCACACATCTTACAAATATAATATGAATGATAGTTATAACGTTATATTAAAAAATATAGATAAAATTAAAGAAATATATACAATATTTCCATACATAGATAAAATAGGTTATAGTGTTAGTAAATGGGGTTGGATATGGTATAATTTTTGGTATGCTAGATTAAGTTATATTAATAAAGTAGAAAAACCAATAATTACTACTAGAAGACATTATTATGAAGATTGGTTACATAAAAAAGTAAAAGAAGGATTTGAACAAATAGTAAATAATGAAAGACCAGTTATGGATGTATGTTATGATAGAAACGTATATAATTGCTATGGGTTTTATAGAAGTGTAAATACTGGTAATATAGGGTTTTATTATGATAATATGGATGATACTTATAACCCTATATAGAGTGAGACGTTTTTTGATATTTATTCGATGACATAATGCTGACAAATAAATATTATAAGTTTATGTAGCATACATTAATCCCGCATTTCCACCCACGAATGTTATTACATTGATTCTCTCTTCAAACACAACTAAATTGAAATTATAATCGTAAATTCTCCATGTCGGTTTATTAATTCCAATTATATTTCCCGTTCCTGGGTCGCAAATAACCATCGATTGAGCCAAAGGATCCAACGGCGGAACTATAGTGTTCAATTCAAATTCTATTCTCGTAAATCTACTCATATTAATTGCGCCCGATGGTTGTAAATCATATGGACTCGTGTTCAAACAGAAATTGTAACAATACAAACCATCAGGTGCATTCCCAGCAGTGCGCAAATATTTCTCTATATAATTATACACTCCTTCCGGTTGTGCGTTCTCTCTATATGAACCATCTAATAGCAAAGCCATACTCACCATAATATCTTTCTGGTTCTCAAAGTTATAATTTCCTGTAAGCATCCAACCGGTTAATAGACCATTAGGCTCTACACCCGGACCAATCGGTGTAGGTATGGGATTACCTGTTGCGTCTGTTCTATATATTATATATGTGCCACTAGTTGGCGCTTGGGTTAAATCCAACGGCAAATAATTATACGGCCAATTAGTATAATTCGACCATTCATTTCTCAAATTGGCATCGCTTCTCTGAAAATAAAACATATAACTCGAAACCATTCCAAAAGAATCGACCTCGACCTTGTTTGAACCCGTCACATTATAAAATTTGGTTTCTCTCACTTGTTTAAATATATATTTCTGTTCTTGAAGCGCAAATAGTCGCGATTCTTCATTCGATAAAAAACAATATGTACAATTCAAATTAATATTCGAATTCCATAATGTTCTGGTATCTACATATGAGTAGGCGCCTAATTGCACGTCGGGCGGTGTTTGTAAAAACCGATAAAATTGCATGTAATATAAATTAAAATTGGGTTGAACATAAGGATAATTATTAGCAGAATCCATCACATCGCGAATCTGGAAAAGCTCTTGGATAGGACGCATCGTAATATTTATTTGTAGTTCATTGTATTGTAATGCGACTAAAGGAAACGCCATTTGCGAGCGCAAACCGAACCACGCATTTAGAGGAATATATATGACACGACCACGGATAGACGGCTCTGCGCCTTGTGGTGAATCCGTATAATAAGCATTCGGATAACTATTAACACGGGCGCCAGAATTTCCGGGGTCATTCAATTCAGGCACATTTCCAGTCATTTTGTCGAATAGCGCTTTTTTATCTACTGAAAAATCGCGCTGAACTGCCGCCAGCAAATAAGCGCCTGAAAATTCTTGTAATGTTTGATTACCACAAGTAATCGTAATTTTGGATATCATTTGTGCTCCCAAATTTTCAATCCATTTGAATTCGTATGGAACCCAAGCACCCGTATTATTGGGGTCATTTGGATCCTGAATAGGAGGCATAATCGGTGACCAAATATTAGGCAATTCAACGGATAAATAGCAGTCCCATAATAAATCCGCATATCTTTTCACCTTGAAACTGAAATAGGATTCTTCAGAAAGACTCAATGTTTTGGCTCCTTCGAAATTTAGGGTGAATTTTTGTAGGGCGAAATTGGTATAACGAGACCAAGTAGATTTCCAAAAAGTTTTTGTTGGATTTCCATTTAATATAATATTTTGTTGTCCTGTAGATACTAATTGTAATAATCCACCAGCCATGATATAGTTATATTATACAAATAATTTATATTTAACTTCTTTAACTTCTTATTTACATCTTTTTACTAAAATTTATATTTTATCATTTTATCATTTTATCATTTTATCATTTTATCATTTTATCATTTTATCATTTTATCATTTTCTCGCATAAAATATATATTGTATTAATATAGTTATGGCAGATGTGGGAAATAATATGATGAATTATATTAAAAGTTTAAATGAAGATTCTGTAGTCAATATATTACTAGGATTTATTATCATTATCATAATTTTAATGATAGCATATAATTTTTACATGTCTACATTGTTAGCCAAAGAATGTTCTATTATGGATAGTTTGTATTCAACATTAGATGGATATATACACTCATTAAATAGTGCTGACGCTCGAAATAAATTTACGCTTTTAGATTATTACATAAAAACCGCATATAATTGCTGTAGTGGAGGCGCATATAAAAATGATTATGTATCAACGTGTAATTTGAAAGACGTTTTAAAACAAGGATGTCGTGGTCTAGATTTTGAAATATATTCTATTGGAAATGAACCGGCTGTTGCTACATCTACATCTGACAGCAATTTTGTCAAAGAAACATATAATTATGTATTATTTTCGGATGCTATGTCCACTATAATTAATAATGCTTTTGCTAATTCAACCGCGCCTAATCCAACCGATCCAATTATACTCCATTTAAGAATAAAGAGCACGAATCAAGCCATGTTCCAAGCTTTAGCCGAAATATTCAAATATTACGACACTTATTTTTTAGGTCCGGAGCATAGTTTTGAAAATAAAGGATATAATCTAGGAAATGTGCCTTTATTAGAATTGTCTGGTAAAATAATTGTTATTGTAGACAAATCTGATGGCACTGCTTTTATGGATAATAAAGATTTTTACGAATATGTGAACATGACGAGTAGTTCAATGTTTATGCGAGCATTACATTATTATGATGTTAAAAACACGCCGGATTTGAATGAACTTCAGCAATATAACAAGAGAAATATGACGATTGCGATGCCGGATAAGGGGTCTAATCCGCCTAATCCTAGCGCAGTTGTTTGTAGAGAAGCAGGATGTCAAATGATCGCCATGCGATACCAATTGTTCGATATTAATTTACAAGAGAATATTTCGTTTTTTGATACCGCAGGGTCTGCGTTTGTTTTAAAACCGGAGAAGTTGAGATATATTCCAGTGACTATTCCTGAACCGCCACCACAGAACCCGGCACTCAGTTATGCTACTAGACAAGTGTCTTCGGATTATTATAAATTCGATATTTAATCTTTATAACCCCAAGAAAATCCGCAGGATTTTCTCGAGGGTTACTCGTTTTTATTCGAGACCATACCTAGTATCGAATAAAAATAATGTCATACCTAACGCAACGGGAAATGAAACATGTGTCATTTCCAGTAGCTTGTAGGTTAAGGAGTCTCGACAACGGACTTCTTTTTCTTTAGAAATTCTTCAGAGATATATTCTAAGCAATATATATGAAGAATCAAAAACGTTCTTATCAAAATAAATTCAAAAAAAATTATAAATATAAACCAGAATCAGTAAAAATGAGCAGTAATAGTAGCAGTAGTAGAACAAGTAGTAGAACAAGTAATAGTAAGAAAAAGAGTATATGTAACGATAAAATGGATTTTCAAGAATGCGAATTAGCAATATTAAGACAAGCCGTCGATAAAGCCGAAGAAAAAGTAGGAAAAAGCATCGTTAGCTCGCCTGAAATAAAACAAATATTCACTATCGTAGAAAATTTCATTAGAACTAAAAAATTAATTCCTTATGGCGGCATTGCTATCAATGCTATTTTGCCAAAATCGGACCAATTTTATAATCGTGATATTGAATTGCCCGATTTCGATTTTTTTAGTCCAAATGCGCTTGAAGATACCAAAGAATTGTGCGATATTTATGTAAAAACCGGATTTGTTGAGGTCGAAGGGAAACCTGGAATCCATCAGGGAACATTTAAAGTGTTTGTTAATTTTATTCCGGTAGCAGATATTACTTTTTTAAATAAAGATATTTTTAATCAATTGAAGAAAGACGCAGTGAAGGTGTCTGGAATATTATATGCGCCGCCCAATTTTTTAAGAATGTCAATGTATTTAGAATTATCGCGTCCATCTGGTGATACAAGTCGTTGGGAAAAGGTAATGAAAAGATTAACATTGATGAATAAAAGTTACCCGCTTCATGGTAAGGATTGTGATACGCACAACTTTCAACGTGAAATGGAGAATACTGAAAATGAAGATAAAATTTTCGAAACTATTAAAAACACGCTTATAGATCAAGGTGTTGTATTTTTCGGAGGTTATGCCATGTCCATGTATTCCAATTATATGCCGAAACATTTACAAGCACAATTTAAAAAAGTGGCTGATTTTGATGTTTTATCTGAAGACCCTGAAACGACCGCTACTATATTAAAAGAACGTTTAACTGATGAGGGAATTAAACATGTTAAAATAGTAAAACGTGATGCGATTGGTGAAATAATTGCTCCTCATTTACAAATCATGGTAGGTAAAGATACTGTGGCATTCATTTATGAACCTATAGCGTGTCATAGTTATAATATTATTCACGTTGATGGTCAAGAAATTAAAATAGCAACGATTGATACGATGTTGAGTTTTTATTTGGCATTTTTATATTCTAATCGAAATTATTACGATCCGAATCGTATTTTATGTATGGCGCAATTTCTTTTTGATGTTCAACAACAAAATAGGTTAGAACAGCGAGGGTTATTGAAACGATTTAGTATTAATTGTTACGGACATCAGCAAACTTTGGAAGAAATGCGTGCTCAGAAATCGGAAAAATATAAAGAGTTGAAAGGTAAACCCAAAGATCCAGAATATGAGCAGTTCTTTTTAAGATATAGACCTGCCGATAAACTTAAAAATGTGGGTAATAATGAGGCTCAGGCTAATGCGGCTAAGGATGGGAAAAATAAGACAAATAAAAATAAGACAAACAATAATAAGACAAACAATAATAAGACAAATAAAAATAAGACAAAAAAAAGAAAAACAAGCGGAATATTTAATCCATATGTAAAAAAGAGTAGAAAAGGCCCACTTTTTTACAAACTATAACCTACAAGCTACTGGAAATGACACATGTGTCATTTCCCGTTGCGTTAGGTATGACATTATTTTTATTCGAGACCATACCTGGTCTCGAATAAAAACGAGTAACCCTCGAGAAAATCCGCAGGATTTTCTTGGGGTTATAAAGAATAATTCTCAATCAAAATAATATATATTTCGTGTATTATTTTGGCAACTATTTTACAAATAATACTATCATATATTTTATCAGGTATATAATGTTTAATGGACCAATAAAGATATACTGCGTAAAATAACGCTTTTTCAACTGCGACTTTACATATTCGATTATGAATTATATGTATAAGGGACCATGAATTAACATAACTACACATTTGAGTATTACTTTTTTTAATAAAAAATAGATGAATATCCAATACTCCCGCCAAAATTCGATGAAAATTGGTTTTCTCATTTTTAACTGAAAATAGAAAATTGATTTTATCGGCACCATACAAATCTAAATAAAGTATTTTTTTATTCGGACAAATAGGTAATATATACGGATTGAACCCATCACAATATTTATTCTTATATATTGCCGACCCATCTATTATAAACGGGAAAAAACACGAACGGCGAATTGTATCAAATATTTCCGCGTTGTTTTTATATTTACATTTTATAACCTTCTTCTTCTTTTCAACATTATAATAAGAAATATAGACACGATTTGTCATAGTTTCACACACATTGGCTGGCATTATTTTACTCAATTTTTCAAATATTTTGTCGAATATATCTAGTGTAAAATTAGCCTTAAAGTATTCCAATAACATGTCGTATATTTCGGTAATCATGTCGAGCGCATTTAAATGATATAAAAACGCCGAAAAAGCGCCGATACTACATCCGGATATTTTATCCACTTTTATATAATTTTGGTTTTCCATTTCTTTGATGAATAAAAGTGCGCCAATAAGATAGCTTCCGTTGAATATCCCGCCGTCTAAGATTATATCGATTGTTGTTGCTGTTGTTTTTGTCTTTGTTGTTACCGCTTGTGGTAAATTTTGTATTAATGTTTTGATATAGTTATTTATCATATATATTTTGATTGTAAATAGATATATGATATGAACGAATTATTTATTGGATGGACGGACTGATTTTTGGACTGATTGTTGTTTCACACACTTTTGATATGCTGTCAAGATTTCATCTTCTGATAATAAACTTGCCTTATTATCTTTCATACATTGTTGAAATTCTTTATTTTCATTACTCATCTTTTTTTGAAACATATTCTTATATATTGAATTGTTCATCTGTAAATATACAGATATCTATTTAAATTTATTGCGGGGTTATTATTTATTCTGAGGATTCACCTTAATATTTTTCATCAATCGTTCCATAAATTTATTTTTACTATCTTTGTGCTGTTTAAATTCCGTATAAATATTAATTATTTCAGCTGGTGAATAAAAATCCGGTTTGATCTTTTTCAAATTTCTTTCATCTATCGCGCATTTGAAATATTTATAATACATTTGTCTAATAGTCGCACGCGACACGTTCCCCAATTTAATAGTTTTATCAATACGTCCAGGTCTAATAAGCGCGTCGTCCAATAATTCCCAGTAGTTACTCGCAATAACAAATATTCTGCCTGGCGTCTCTCTAATACCATCCAAACAATTCAATAATTCGTCCAAAGTTAGCGGTTCATCTTCTGGTTTCATAGCAATGGGTAAAATTTTGGTTTTTATATCATTGTTATTATTATTATTTTCAATTAAGGTTTGAAGAACATTTGACACATTGAATCCAGAGTCATCATGTGATTTGACATCACTATCATCCGCGGTGCTGCTCTTACGTTTTTTCACAATATCACCAATACAATCAATATCATCAATATAAATAATCTTTTCATTGAATCCAATTCCCTTCTTTTTATTTTTCGAATTATATATATTTTCAAAGAAAAAATCATCCAAATGCTGTTTTGTTTTTATCAATTTGAATGACAAGACGATAATATGACGTCCCGTTTTATTTGCCAATGCTTTTACGAAAGATGTTTTGCCTGTTCCAGGCGGGCCATGTAATCCTATACCTAATGTATACGGGATTCCCATATCATAATACCATTCTTTGTTATTCAACCAATAATCAATATGACCTATAATTTCTTCTTTATTGTCGAAAAACATATTATCAAATGTTCGTGTGCTTTCAAATATATGTTCATTCCAACACTCATATTTATAATCTTCGTATTTGGTCTTATACAAAGTATAAATGAATTTTTTATTATTTCTTTGGTTTTCTATATTTTCTATGTATTTGTCTGTTATTTTGTCAATATATAATTTAATATCAACAATACTTGTATGATATGAATACAGCGTAATCGTAAATTTATCTGTCGTTACTTGTTGTTTGCTCTTATTATCATTGTCGGTTTCAGATGTTATATCAGTAGTAGTGTATATTTTCAAGTGTTTATTGAAAATAAAAGGGGTTTTCTGTGAAACTATATAAATATCGTTTTTTGGACTTTTATTATTATCTGAATTAAAAATATTATTACCACCAGTATGATGTATAGAATTACTTAATTCTTTAATCGAATAAATGGTTTCATTGTTATCTATATTATTTATAATATTATCCCATACTGCGTTAAATCTATCACTAAAAATAGCAGATAGTTGAGGTCCATTACTATAAATACTCATAGCTAAACATTTTTTACCTTCAATAATAATAACATTTTTTTTATAGAAAATCGGTTTAATTTTATCGATAATCGATGAAATTAATCCTTGTTCCACTATATGAGAGCACGAAATTCCATTATTTTCATATATTATTTTTACTACATAACTCATTAGCGTGAGGACAA
>Ga0214919_10000577_pt1 | contig 62370 bp, 70 predicted proteins | sample LL1503_MetaG_FD_177994 | JGI IMG/M metagenome (GOLD analysis project Ga0214919, IMG submission 177994) | Freshwater microbial communities from Lake Lanier, Atlanta, Georgia, United States - LL-1503 | ecosystem: Environmental > Aquatic > Freshwater > Lake | place: USA: Georgia | collected... | reverse complement strand
GATTTTCCTGAATCGGATAAATCAGTACAGCTATCATATGGATATTTTATGCATACTCATAAGTATGTGCCAACTCAAAATGATCCAGCTTCGGTATCTTCTGATGAATTATTTAAAAATATAGAAACATTACAAAAAAATTATGCAAAAAAGTAAAATAGGAGTCGGTATTATAACGTATAATAGACCTGATTTTTTTAAAAAGTGCTATGATTCTTTACCTTTAGATAAAATAGATCATATAGTTGTTGTTAATGATGGTAAACCATTACCATTTGATATAAAAATTGGTACTTTGATACAACACGATATCAATAAAAACGTAGGTGAGAGTAAAAATGACGCTATGATTCATCTTTTAGATCTAAATTGTGATTATATATTCACATTAGAAGATGATATAATCATAAAAGATCCATTAATTTTTGAAAAATACATTAATGCGTCAAAGGAAAGCGGAATTCAACATTTTAATTTTGGATTCTCACAAAGAGAGAATCTAGATTTAAATTTAAAACCAATTTGGAAGAAAACAGTAGAATATAAAAACGCTAAGTTAGTTCTAACCGAAAATATTTTAGGTGCGTTTACATTTTATACTAAAAAAGCATTACGAACGGTGGGATTACACCATAAAGATTTTAATAAGGGGCATGGCGATCATCTGGAATTGACATATAGAGCATATAAACATGGATTAACCACTCCGTTTTGGTGGTTTGCTGATCTATATGGTAGTTGGGATATGATTGAAAATCAAAGTAATTTCACTACAGATTCTAAAGTTAGAAACCCAGAAACTATTCAAAAATATTTTAATGAAGCGAGAGATATTTTTAAAAAATTACATGGGATTGATATATTTGAGATCCCACGGCTAAATGAAACACAAACAATAGAAATTTTAAAAAAATTAAAAAATGGAATACATTAAAGATAAAATAGGAGTGGGGATTATAACATATAATTCGGAAGAATATTTCAAAACATTATATTCTAGCATAGACAAATCATTTGTTAATGAACTAGTAGTTGTTAATGGCGGAAATGAATATACTGAAAAATATGATTGTGATTGGATTCAACATAAAAAAAATCACTATCCGGCGCAATCAAGAAACGATTGTGCCGCATATCTAATGAATAGAAAATGTGAACATATTTTCTTAATAGAAGATGATATGATAATTAAAGATTCTAACATTTTTAATGAATATGTTAAAACATCCAAAGTATCGGGTATTAAATATTTTTCATATGTTAGTATGGGCGGCGAGTGTGGACCGCCACACGAAAGAACACCAAGAACTATGGTTGATTATGGTAATAACGTAAAGGTTAATTTATATATGAATATGTGCAATGAATTTACATATCATCATTATGATACATTTAAAGAAGTTGGACTATATGATTCAGTCGATGAGATGAGAAACGCATTTGACGTTGATATGGCATATAGAGAAACAAAAATAAACAAATGGACAACTCCTTTTTGGTGGTTTGCTGACATATATAACTCAGACGATTACATTCAAAATAACCCAAACGCAACAAGTAGATTACAAGCAGAAAGACCAGACGGATCCAGACAACAATTAGTATCACAAACGTTTAGTTTTTTTAAAAACAAACATAATACATCAATAAACCAAATACCAGACGTTGACCGAGATACGGTTATGCATACATTAAAACGATTAAAACATGAAAATAGCATTAGGAATTAATATATTTAAATCATATCCGAGACAAAATAGATGTATAGAAGTCTTAAAAAAAATAAAATCAAAATATTCATATATAGATTTATATAATATAACGTTTGAAGATGAAAAAAATTTAGATGAAAATTTTATACATCTTCCAGTATTGATACGAAAGTCAAAGGACGTAATTAAAAATTCAATATCAAATAAACCAATTGCTAAAGATTTTTTCAATACGTTAGCGAACCAAAATTGTGATTATTTTTTATTCCTAAACAGCGACATATTATTATCCGAAAAGTTAATTAAACGAATATCAGATGCAGATTTTGAAACTATGGTATTCTCTAGACATGATATATATCCTTTAGATAATTTAAATAGTAAAATAATACCATTTCGTATTGAAATAGCAGGATTTGATTGTTGGTGCGTTAAAAAAGATTGGTGGATTAAAAATTCTGAAAAATTTGAGGATTATGTATACGCAGAACATCTTTGGGATGTAGATTTTACATTAAAAATGTATAATTTTAGTAAATGTATATTACAAAACAAAGATTTTTTTATAGCTCATGAAAAACATGACTTAAATTGGAACGAAACATCTGTAGAAGCTAAACATAATTCATCGTTATGGGAAAAAACACCATATCATAAAAATTGGCATGAATTTATATTTTCAAATTTAATAAAGAGAAAACCTTATGGACAATTTCTTGAACCATTATATAATGAAATAGAGCTTGAAAGTAAATTTTTAAAAATATGAAATTATATACAGTTTTTACAGAATCACATCATCAGATGTTTAAAGATTACTTTATAAAAAGTTTTCCATTTGAATCTAATTTAGAATTAATTGTAAAATTTAAACCACAAGTATGCAAAACATCTGAATTTCATAGTGACGGATGGAGGGAAACGATGATGTATAAAGTACAATGCTTTATCGATGCAGCATATGAGACAAAGGATGGTGAATATTTTATTTTTTCAGACCCCGACATTCAATTTTTTAAACCATTTTATAATGATTTACTATCACAAGTACAAGGATTTGATGCTGCATTTCAAAATGATTATATAGGAGGGGTTAATACTGGATTTTTTATTATGAAATCTACTCCAAATACTCGTGCTTTTTTACAAACAGTTAAAGGTAATCTTCATTTATTTCCAGAAGAACAAGTTTGTTTTAACCATTTAATTGGTAGATTTGCAGAGTATCCAAAAATAGCTTTTAATGCTAAATTTTTAACTAAAGAATATTGGACGTATGGTGAAATATCTATGCAAAGACCTAGAAACGGACAACCGATGAGTCATTGGGATGGAGTAGAAGAGTTTAATATACCTAAAAACATAATAATACATCATGCTAATTGGGTTAAATGTTTTAAAGATAAAATTAAAATAATGGATGTTGTTAAGCAAAAAGTTAAAACATTATGAATGTAACTTTAGGTTTTTTAAATTACAATAGTTTTTCTTATATAGAGAAACAATTAGAAAAAAATTATTTCGATTTGTCAAATGGAGTAATAAACGAAATTATAATTCAAGATGACTGTAGCAAAAACGATTTTGAAAAATTAAAATCTATCGAAACAGAAAATATTAAAGTTTTTCAAAATGAAAAACGAATAAAACCACTATTAGGAAGAGTTAATTTACTTAATAATTGTAAAAATAATTGGGTATTATTAATGGATTCTGATAATTTTTTAGATGTAAATTCTTTTAATTCTTTATTTTCTGATTTAAATTTTAATGATAATACTATTTACGCGCCGGATTTCGCAAGACCTAAATTTAATTTTAAAACTATATCAGACTTTAATTTAGATTTTAATTTAGTTAAAAATAATCTACAGTTTTTATTATGTTTTTTAAATGTCGGAAATTATCTAGTCCCCAAAAAAAGATATTTAGAAGTTGCTAAAAATATAGATTATAAATTTGTTGAATATACAATGGAAGTATTGTACTATAATTACCTGTGGTTAAGTAGTGGAAATTTCATTAAATGCGTTAAAGGGTATGAATATGATCATACCATGAGAGATGATTGTTTTTCATATTCAAATGATAAAAATTTTAATGATATATTTCAAACATTAACACAATTATATTTAAAATAAAAATGAATTCGCCTAGATTACAAGATTTATCAGAAAAACAAATTAAAGAATTTACCTTAGATTCAAAAATACCAATAAGAGAATGGTACTTTAATGAATCAGATGTTAAAGTGTCTCATCTATACGAACAAAATGTTATAATGCATTTGAAAGAAATGGCTAAATATAGACAAACTAATTATTATGGACAAACTGACAATTGGTTATATCAAGCACTAACAGACTTTCCTATACATAATAAAAACGTCCTAATAATAGGATCCTTAATGCCGTGGTATGAATCTATAGCTTTAGAATTTGGTTGTAAAACATGCACAGTAGTAGAATATAGAAAACAGGATAATGTAGTCCCAAAGGTAAATTATATACAACCACACGAATTAAATAATTCAAAATTTGATGTTATTTTTTCCATATCTTCATATGAACATGATGGATTAGGAAGATATGGAGATCCTATAAATCCAAATGCAGATTTGGAAGCAATGAAAAATATTAGAAACCATTTAAAATCCGATGGAGTTTTATATTTAGCGGTTCCAGTCGGACAAGATGAAATAGTGTGGAATGCTCATAGAGTATATGGTAAAATTAGATTACCGATGTTAATAAATTCTTGGGATTTGATTGGAAAATATGGAGTAACCAAAGAAATTTGGGATACTCCATATACGAATGACTGTCCCGCCCAACCAATTTTAGTTTTAAAAAATAATGAAACTAGCACCATTTAATGAATTTATATTAGAAATTGAACAATCTCCATATCCCCCATATCATAAAGGGTTTTATATGGAGAGATATTTTATAGATTTTTATATAAAAAATAGGAAATCTATAGATGATACGGGATATCAATTTTTACCTATATCATGGACCGATATTTACTTACATAGACCTCATTTAAAAAATAAATTACAAGAGTTATTAAATTCTTTAGATAGAGATAAAAAATATTTTACAGTTTCACAACATGATGATGCTCCTTTAGAGAATTTACCACCTAAAACATTAAAATTTTCAGCTGGAGGAAATATGAAAGATTGTATACCAATACCTTTAATATGCAGTCCGATTGAAAATATTGAAAAGAAAGAAAAAGATATATTTTGTAGTTTTGTGGGAAGCGTGAATGCTCCGGTCAACATTTTTGGAGAAATGGGTCATAAAACCAGAATGGATATGTTAAATACTCTTAATAATAAACCGGAATATATATTAAAACCTAGAGTGTGGCAGGGTGTAGTTGACGAAGATAGAAAAAATATGTTTCTCGATATCACAACGAGAAGTAAATTTACATTATGCCCTAGAGGATATGGCGCAACAAGTTTTAGATTGTATGAAGCAATGCAATTAGGATCAGTTCCAGTTTTTGTATATTATGGAACACCATATATACCATTTTCAAATGTAATTGACTGGAATAAATTAGCCGTCTTAGTAGAATATAAAGATATTAATAATATTGATAATATATTAAAATCGATAAATGATCAAAGATATCAAGAGATGTTAGATTATATACAAGAAATATACCCACAGTACTTTACTTTAGATGGAATGTGTGTTAATATTATTAAACAATTAAATGAATTTTTTAAACATTGATAAAGTATATATATGCCATTGGAATAAATTAAAAGATAGAAAAGAATGGATTAAAAAACACCTAACGGATAATCAGATTTATGATTATGAATGGGTAGAGTGTTATGATAAAAATACATGGGATGTTGATGATATTAAAAAAGAATTTCCTAATATATTTAGCAGTTTAGGAAATGGACCTAAGAATATACCTTTAAAATTAAGCGAAATTTCACTATTATTAAAACATTTTTATATTATAAAAGATATAATAGATAAAAAATATAATAAAGTTTTAGTATTCGAAGACGATTTTTTACTAGTAGAAAACTTTATTGAAAAGTTTAATTCATACATGAAACAAATGCCAGAAAATTGGGATTTAGCTTGGGTTGGATCATGTTGTCAATTAAACCACCCATATGATGGATTTAATAATATTTATAAACATGACGGATCTAGATGTACTCATGCATATGCTATTAGTAATCAAGGGGCATATAAAATGATATCAGAATTAAAAAATATAAATGATGCTGCGGATTGGTTCTATAATAGAATTATTACAAAATTAAATTTACAGAATTATTGGTGGGAACCGCCATTAGCATATCCAAATGGTTTATTTGAAACAGCTATACAAAACGAAAAGTTTTAAAATATATGAAAATATTTGCAATTTTAAAAATATAAACTATACTGGTTTTAATATGAGTTATTCTTTAGATCAGTTAGATTTAAAAATGGAAAAATATTTTAAAGATATTTTTAATGGTTTTTATATAGAATGTGGAGCAAATGATGGAGTTTCACAGAACAATACACTTTATTATAATCAAAAATATAATTGGAAAGGCTTATTAGTAGAAGCAAATCCTGATATTTATAATGTGTGTAAGATAAACAGACCAAATGATATAGTGGAAAATTTTGCATTGGTTTCTTCATCTTATAAAGATAAAACTATAAAGGGATATTTTAAAAATATTTCTTTGAATGGTCAATGTATTGATGGAAATAAATACAGTGATAAAACTTTAAACGCAGAACAAATAACTGAAGTTAATGCAATAACATTAACGAAACTATTAGATAAATATGATATTAAAAAAATTGATTTATTCTCCTTAGATGTTGAAGGATATGAGATTAATGTTTTAGATGGGTTGGATTTTGAAAAATATAGACCTAAATATATTTTAATAGAAACCACAACATGTGAAAATAAAAGAGAAGAAATTGAAAATTATTTATCTAATAAAAATTATAAATTTCTAGAAAGATTAAGTTATAATGATGCTTTTTATATTTCACTAATTTAAAACATATGAAAATATTTTTTAATTATGCAGATTTAAACCCTAAACACATAGAAAGTCAAAAATGCAATGCACAAATAGCAAGACAATTCAATATTTTTGATGAGGTATATGAATTAAATAAAAATAATATATATATAAATTTTTATAAACAATATTTACATATACTGAACCAACCCAGAGGAGCTGGATTTTGGTTATGGAAACCATATTTTATTAATGAATTTTTAAATCAATCTAATGAAAATGACATAATTATTTATGCGGATTCTTCCATTAGAATTGATAAAGATATAACGCCATTATTTGAAATACTGGAAGAAACTCAAGGTATATTAACATTTATATCATCTTTGGGAAATGAAAATTTGAATCCCGAAAAAACATATACAAAAAGAGATATATTTGTAAAAATGGGTTGTGAAGATGATTATTATTATACTGGAAAATATAACTGTCAATTTAATGGGGCATTCATAATAATAAAAAACAATAATTTTAGTAAAAATTTTGTTAAAGAATGGCTTGAACTTTCGTGTGATGAACAACTGTTAACAGATTTACCAAGTAATGATAAAAATTATTTAGAATTTAAAGATAATCGACACGATCAATCTATATTATCATTACTTTCAAAGAAAAACAATTTATATCCTTATCCAGACCCAACACAGTGGGGAAATAATTATAGAGGTAATTCTAAAGTTATACAGTTTTTATCACATTTACGATGAATATTGCATTTTTAGATTTTTGGGGATCTTTTGATCCAAATAATAACTTTTTTATTCATTTATTTAAACAAATTAAAGAAAATGTTATTATAACGGATGCTTCTAATGCCGATGTGATCATATTTTCATGTTTTGGCGATTCAAATAAAAGATACAATCACTGTAAAAAGGTTTTTTTTACTGGAGAAAATATAAGACCCGATTTTAATCATTGCAATTATTCTTTAACTTTTGATTTTGACAAATATAGTGGGAGAAATATAAGATTACCCCTTTGGATGTTATATATAGACTGGTTTAATGTCAAAGGTTATGGGGATCCAAAAACTTTAATACCCTTAAGTTTTATAAACAAATACATAAAGAAAGAAAAAACAAAATTCTGCGCTTCGGTTTTCAGTAAGCCTATAAGTTTAAGATTTGACACAATAAACAAAATACAATCTTACAAATCAGTTGATTGTTATGGTAAAATACATCAAAACCATCTACCCGATGGTGAAGATGTAAAACTTGATATTTTATCAAATTATAAATTTAGTATTTGTTTTGAGAATAGCGTATATCCGGGATATTTTACCGAAAAATTACTCCACGCTAAAATAGCTGGTAATATCCCATTATATTATTCGGATAAAAGTTTTTCACAAGATTTTAATGAGAATTGTTGTTTAAATTTAATAAATTATGAAAATTTAGATCATTTTTTAGATCATATTAAACAAATTGATAACGATGATCAAAAATATCTTAACGTTTTAAACGAACCATTGTTTAAAAATGAAATAAATTTAAATGATATAAAAGACAAAATACAAAATATACTATTTTGATATTTTTATTACAAAAGATTGACATCCATCCATAGCTAACCCAATAAGTTTTTGATTATACTGTTCACAGAATCTGCTAACTGCGGAAGTAACCCCATGACAACTGCCATAATCATGCCCCATTAATAAACCACCACTTTTAATACGGTCTAATGATAGAATTAAATCATTATAGACCACTTCTTCGGTGTGATCTCCATCAATATATATAGCATCAAAGTAATCATTATACCAATTTTTTAAAAAATTAACAGAATCCATTCTTATAAGGTGTATGTTTGGTTTATCCATTGCTTGTTTATATAAAGAAATATAAACGGATTCCATACTTTCGACTATTAAATGGTTATTACCATCTTTATCACCGGAACCATATTCACCATGCCATATATCAACAAAAAACAAATTGTTAAATTTTGTTTTTTTAATAATTTCCTTTGAAAAATCACCCTTAAACACTCCAATTTCTAATATATTTGAATTTTCTGGAATTAAATCTAATAACTCGCTTCTTGTTCTGTAATATTGAATGTCGCTCATATTCTTTATTTAATATTTTTTTTTAAATGTCAATTGACATGTTGTTTTTATATGGTATATATTATTAATATAAAATGATTCCAAAAAAAATATATCAAACGTGGATAACTAAAAAATTACCAGATAAAACAAAAAAAATAATTGATAGAACCATGGAGTTAAATCCAAATTATTCATATGAAATATATGATGATGCGGATGCATTTTATTTTATGCAAAGTAATTTTGGGAAACAAGTAGTTGATGCATATGAAAGTTTAAACATCGGTGCGGCTAAAGCTGATTTGTGGAGATATGCCATTTTATATAAAAATGGAGGAATATATTTAGATTTGGATTCGGGAATACATTCAAACTTAGATTCTTTAATTGGTGAAAATGACAAAGCAGTAATATCAAGAGAAAATAACCCAAATAAATTTGTACAATGGTGTTTGATGTTTGATAAAAATCATCCAATATTAGAAAATACATTAAAAAAATGTGTTTATAACATTTTAAATAAAACTACACATGATATATTTGAATTGACAGGTCCGAATGTTTTTTCAAATGCAGTTAGAGACGTATTATCCCCATTAAATTTGAACATTTATTATACGGATGATACCATAATTAATCAAAAAATGCAAAATTTTGAATTTAATAACATTAAAACTAAAGTTTATTCATTTGATTATAGGGATTATTGTAGTTTTAAACATGAACATAGTGGAGAATTGCTTGATTTTAAACCACACTGGAGCGTCGAAACTCAAAACATTAGAATTTTTAAATGAAAAGAATAGGTTTTTATCAGCCACATTTAGATATTTTAGGTACTGGTGTTAGTTGTTTTGACTATGCATACTATAATGAAAAATTATTAGGAAATAAATCCTTTTTCTTTTGCGATAAAAACCATTATATAACACATCCAGACGCTGCCAAAAAATTTAAAGAAAATTTAGAAGTAATAGAATTAAATGGCGAACATAATATGAATGAACTTGAAATTTATTGCAAATCTTTAAATCTCGATGCAATGTATATTCAAAAATGTGGTTTAAAAAATGATGGTAGATATGTAAATTCGGTTCCAATGTTTATTCATGTTGTTGGGTGTCATAATGATCCACATGGATTGGTTTATGCATATGTAAGCGAGTGGTTAAGTGAAACATATTCTAATAAACAAAATCCATATGTCCCATATATGGTTAATTTACCAGAAAGTAATGAAAATTTAAGACATAAATTTAATATACCAGACGATGCTATTGTTTTTGGGAGAATTGGTAACAGTGGTTCTTGGAATATATCGTTTGTAAATGATGCAATAACAAATTTTGTTAATAGTATACCAAATGTTTATTTTATTTTAGTAAACACGCCAAAATTTACAACACATGAACGTATACTTTTTCATGAACCGTTTGCGGATTTAAGTTATAAAAGAAAATTTATCAATACGTGTGATGCTATGATACATTCAAGATTCGAGGGAGAATCCTTTGGAGCAGCTGTTGCTGAATTTTCATCATGTAATAAACCAGTAATAACATATTCAGATTCATCAGAAAAAAATCATATATTTACTTTAAAAGAAAAAGGTTTATATTATAACAATTACGATTCTCTTTTTAACATTTTTAAAAATTTTATACCACAACCAGAAAAAGACTGGAATGCATATAAAAATTTTACACCAGAAAATGTTATGCAAAAATTTAAAACTGTTTTTTTAGATAAATTATAAAATATGAAAATAGCATTATTAATTGTTGGTAGATGATGACATAAACAGAAAAAATTATTAAAAAATAATATTTATTTTTTAAAAAATAGTGTTGATTTTTTAAAAAATAGTGTTAATTTTAATAAAGACAAACAATATGTTAAATTATACAAACTCATATGAAAACATCATAAAAGATGTAATTGCAGGAAAACCGGTTATAATTGTGGATAGTTATGATAGAGAAAATGAAGGCGATTTAATGATAGCAGCATCGAAAGCTAATGTAGAAAATCTTGCTTTCATGGCTAGATGGGCAAGAGGTATAATGTGTTTACCATGTCTAAGCGACAGATTAGAACGCTTAGATATACCAATGACGCATACCAATAAATTGGATAAATATTCAACACCCTTTGCGAATAGTATAGATTCAAATGGAGACTCTACAACAGGAGTAAGTGTTAAAGATCGTTTAGTTACAATAAACAAATTTACAAGTGAAACTAGTATACCTACTGATTTTTGTCAACCCGGTCATCTTTTTCCTTTAAGAGCCAGAAAAGGACTTTTGAAAGATCGACAAGGACACACGGAATCCAGTATAGAAATTTGTTTATCAGCCGAACTGCCGCCAGTTGCCGTTATAATTGAAGTTATGAATGAAGATGGGTCTATGGCAAGACTTCCACAACTCGAAGAGTTAGCGGTTAAATTTAATTTAAATATTATTTCTATTGATGAGATTATAGAATCGAAATATGGAAAACTCTAATTTTTTAACTAGAGCATATAATAAAATTGAAAAAATTTCAAACGGAAGAATAGTAAAATCCAGTACTTCTTCAAGGTTAAACGACGAAATAAATTATTATGAAAGTATTCCGAAAAATGTTTCTTTTCTTTTTCCCAGAAAATTTTCTTCATCAAGAATAAATGATGAATATTCCATGATCTTGGAATATTATCCTTATAAAAATTTAGGAGAATATATAATATCCAATTTATTGATAAATTGGAATGATGTTTTTGATAATATTAAATCAATAATAGAAGTATTCAGAAGTCAAAACGATAAAGACGATAATACATCCTCTCACGCAAAACAAATGTATTTTGATAAAACATTAAATGAATATATTAATTTTAAAAATTCATTTGAAGATTCAGATTTGTTTTACAATGACATTTTAATATTAAATGGAAAGGAATATAAAAATTTTGAAATTATTTGGAACGAATCAAACACTAATAAAATTTTAAACGATTTATTAAATTACAAATCAAATATGATTCATGGTGATATGTGTTTCAGTAACATTTTATATCATGACATTGCAGGTATTAAATTAATAGATATGAGGGGTTCTTTTGGAAAAAGAGGGATATATGGCGATACTTTATATGATTTATCTAAATTGGCACACTCCGTTGATGGTGGGTATGAATTTTTTATAAACGATAAATTTAATGTTAAAAAAACATCTAAAAGCGAATATGAATTAACTTTAAACGATACACAAAATAAAAAAGACGCATTCGATTCATTTTGGTCGAAATTTTCAAATGAAAATAAAAAAAATATAAATTTCATACAAGGTATGATATATATTGGAATGTGTGCTAGGCATTATGACAGTAAAGAAAGACAACTTGCGATGTATTTAACGGGTATTAAAATTTTAAACGAAACAATATGAATATATTAATATTAATGGCGGGAGAAGGAAAAAGGTTTTCTGATTTTGGTTATAAAACACCAAAACCTCTAATTAAAGTTAAAGGTAAAACAATTTTAGAATGGACAACTGAATCATGTCCATATATAAAACATAATACAGATCAGCAAGATGAAAATATTAATTTATTTTTTTCAGTAAGAAAAGAACATTTAGAAGATGGACTAGAAAGTTTTTTACATAATATATACGGAAAAAATATAACAATTATTCCATTCGATAAAACGACAAGAGGAAATTTAGACACAGCTAGGATTTCATGTGATTACATGAATGATACAAAAACTCCACTTTTAATTTTAGATGCAGATAATAAATATGATCACAATAAAATTGATGATTTTATAAAAAACACACCAAATGATATTTCATCGATGTCTATTGTTTGTTTTAATCCAATCGATTCAAAAATACCAAATAAATGGGCAAATGCTAGAGTTAGAAATTCTATAGCATTAGAAATAATAGAAAAAGATGATTCTTGGGTTAATTATCCATGTTTAATTGGAGTTTTTTATTTTCCTAAAATGGATCAATTCAAAAATTACGCAGATTTTATTTTCGAAAATTTAGAACCTGTTGGTTTTTCTGACAAAAAAGAATATTATATGAGTATGATTCCAAGATATCACGCAAGCATAAATCAATTAGTATATGTTCACACGGTTAAAGATGTAGTCCCATTGGGAACACCAGAAGATGTAATTAAATTTGAAAGTAGCATATTATGATTTTTGCATTTGATATTGACAATACGATATGTGAGAGAAAAATTGATGGAAAAACGTATAAAGACGTAAACCCATTTCCAGAGGCATTAGAAACTATAAATTGGTTAAAATCAGAAGGTCATACGATTATTTTACATACAGCTAGACATATGAAAACATGTGATGGAAATCAAGGAAAAATTTTAGGAAAACAAGGTAAAATACTTTTTGATTGGCTTGAAAAACATAACATACCATATGATGAAATATGGTGGACTAAACCACATGCCGATTTGTTTATTGATGATGCAGTTTATCAACACATAGATTGGGAATCGACAAAAAAAGCTATTAAAAATAGAATTATTAAAGGACCAAGAACCGCAGAAAATCCATAAAAATCTTAAAATAAAATTATGAATAATAAAACAAAAAATACACCGCAGTTCTTTTTTGATACTGCCGACACCAAAGCAATTAAAAACATTTGGAGTAAACTTAAAGATACTTGTGATCCAAAGTCATGTGTTGGTATAACTACTAATCCAAATGCTCTAGCAAAAGTTAATTGCCACACTACTAGCGAATTTGAATACTTGGTAAAAGAAATGGCAGAAACTTTAGAAGAAATTAGAGGAGCTAATGGACTAGTATATGTACAGGTTCCTAATTCTAAAATGAATGAGTATGACATAATTAAATGGGTTGAATACATTTCTAAATTGAAAATTGGAAATAGTGTAATAGCATTGAAACTTCCACATTTTAGTTATATTTTAGATTTACTGGATAATGAAATATTTAATAATATTTATGTGAATATTACTGGCATATCTGATTTTGGAACAATTTGTAGGGTTATGAATTATAATAATGTACATTACGCTAGTATAATTCCGGGTAGAATGGAGGAAATTGGGATCGATGCAGATTCACACTTAAAATATTTAGCCGATACAAAATTTAAACCACATCAAAATATAATCACTGGTAGCATGAGAACTTTACAAGGATTAAAATCTGCTATATATTATAAAACAGTTCCAACAATTGGTACGAGAGTGTGGGATTTATTTGAATCTAATAAATCTTGGAGTGATTTTAATTCATATTGGAATGAACAATATAGTGGCATTTCGACAGAAACTAAAGATTTTTGCCCAGAAATAACTGAAAAAAATATACAACTCAGTAAATCTTTTTTCGAACAAATGGATGGGTTGGGTGAAAATTTATTTAACAATTTTTTAAAAAAATAAATGATAAGAAATACCTGTATATTATGCAATTCAAATTTAAATGAATTGCATAATTATTCAAATTTCCCAATATACATGGGAATCATTAAAGAAAATGAAAAACCACAATACAATGATATGGCTATCATGTCTTGTAAAGGGTGTGGGTTTGTACAATTAAAAAATTTATTAGATCCAAATATATTATATAAAACACCACACAATCCAGCTATAGGTAAAACTTGGGAAGAACATAACAAAAATTTTTCAAATTATATATTAAATAATAATTGTAAGAATTTATTGGAAGTTGGTGGGGCTAATTTAAAAATCGCAAAATTAATAACAGATTACACTCAAATAAAATCTTATACCATATTAGATATAGCGGATAGTTATGAGTGCAATATAAATCCAAAAATAATTTTTTTGCGAGGATTCATAGAGGATATTAAAGATGATAAAAAATATGACAGTGTAGTTATGAGTCATACGTTTGAACATTTATATGATCCGATAAAGACATTAAATTTGATAAGAAATTTATTAATAGATGATGGGAAATTTATTATTTCAGTTCCAAACATAGAAAATCAAATAATAGATGGATTTTTGAATGCTATAAATTTTGAACATACGTTTTATATAAATCATGATTATATAAAGTATATTTCTAATGTTTGTAATTTTGATTTAATAGATATTACAGAATATTCTAAATATAATACATTTTATACTTTACAGAAAAAACAAAATGTTGAATCTAATAAAATTTTAGATAAAACTAAAACTAGTGTGATATATAAAAAACACATAGAAAGCGTAAAATGGGATGTTAATAATATTAATAAAAAAATAAAAAACAAAAAAGTATATTGTTTTGGCGGTCACATTTTTACTCAAATGCTAATTGCATTTGGGTTAAATCTTGATAATATAATATGCATATTAGATAATGATATTAATAAAATAGATAATTTTTTATATGGTACAAATATAAAAATTAAAAATTCATCTATTATAAAAAATGATACAAATCCAATAATAATAGTAAGATGTTCACAATATAATGATGAAATAATAAAAGGTTTAAAAAATTTGAATTCAAATTGTGACATAATATGAAAATAGCTGTGTGTTTATTTGGTTATCCAAGGCATTATGAATTGGGTTTTAAATGTCATAAAAATTTTTTAGAATCAGTTGATTATGATTTTTTTATACATTCGTGGTGTGAAGAAAGTTCAACACAGGATGATATTGAAAAATTGTACAATGATATAAACGAACTATATCACCCCAAAAAACTTAAAATAGAAAAACAGGAAGATTTTTCAAATTTTTTTGAAAATGATTCAAATTTTAATAAAAAAAATAACATAGATATAGAGTCCATTCAACGTTATATTTCTCCAATATACTCGATGTATAAAGTTGGAAATTTACTCGAAGAATATTTATGTGAATATGATGTTGTAATTGTCACAAGAACTGATGTTTTTTGTAATGAAAAATTAAAAACTTTTAATATATATGATTTAAACTGTATATATTCTTCTTATTGTGAAGGGTCTAGGTGGGATATGAGTTTAAATGATGGAATCATTGATGTTAAAATGTTGCTTTCGAATCCAAAAAATATATTATTTTTAACTAAATTATATGAAAATTTAAAAGAATATAATATTAATAATGAAGTACCTTTGTGTCATCATGAGGTATTTGCGCATCATCTTAAAAAATTAAATTGTAGTTTTGATATGATTTTTAATGGTGTATCGAATGTGTGGTGGATATTAAGGGACAACAATGTATTATATGGAAATTTAGGAAACTCGAATATGTGCCATTATCCACACATTTTTCAATAATTTTGCAGTATTTAACTTGTTTTATTGTAATAATAATATATCATTTGTACGATGAAAAAAGTAATTTTTAATTCGGTAAAAATTCAAAATTTTTTATCGATTGGTAAAACTCCAATTGAAATTTCTTTTGAAACTGGTATTACACTCATTACTGGTGAAAATAAAGATACGGGAGGTAAAAACGGAATCGGTAAAAGTACAATTTCTGATGCTATATATTGGTGTTTATTTGGAAACACCATAAGAGATCTTAAAAAAGATAAAATTATTCATACTAAAAGCAAAGGAGAGTGTGAAGTAATTTTAAATTTTAAAATTGAAAACGAAGATGGGATTAAAACATATAAAATAATTCGTTCAATTGAGCCATCTAAAGTTTCTTTGTTTTGTAACGACGAAGATATAACTCCATCTACAATTCCAGCTACAGATGAGCTTATAAAGCATTTAATAGGGGGAAATGAAGAAGTATTCCAGAACTCCGTAATAATGTCATCAAACAATACGATTCCCTTTATGGCTCAAAAGAAGATCGATAAAAGGAAATTTGTAGAAGGTATATTACAAATTAATATTTTCAGCGAAATGCTACTTAAAGTAAGATCAGAATATAATGAGTATAAAAAAGAAAACGATTTATTGAGTAATGATTTTATAAATCAGCAAAAAAATCTTGAAATTTTTGAAAAGCAAAAAGAAAACGGAGAAGAAATCAAAAAAACAAAAATTAAATCTATAAATGATAAGATAGAAATAAATAAAAAAACAATTTTAGAGTTAAAAAAAGAATATCTATCAAATTTAGATGATGTAAAAACAAATATTTCGAATATTGAAAATAAATTAAAAATTTTAGATAAGGGATTTAAAAAATTACAAATAGAAAACACAAATATTGTAAACACTAAAGCTGGAATTTACGCAGAGATCCAGCAATTAAAAAAAGAAAAACAAAAAATCATAGATAAGGGAAATACATGTCCAGTTTGTAATCGAGATTATTGTAAAGAAGATATTGAAGCCGTAACCCAAAAAATAAAAGAGTTAGAAAATGATATTGATATCGAATCAAATAAATTAAAAGATATTTTAATTAAAAAAGATAAAAACGATTTAAAAATAAATGAAGTTAATGATGGTATTTTAAAATTAAAAAATAAACATAAAGAATTAATATCAGAATCAACTAAAATCACAATAACTAATCAAAAAATTGATAATTTAAACGAAAAGAATATTGAGTATGGGGAAGATATTTTTAAAATTGAAAACGAAAAATATGATTATGATAAAAATATCATAGAATGTAATTTAAAACTTGAAACTCTTAACGAAAAACTTTTAAACATTAAAAAATATTTACAAATCCTTGATTCTTGTAAATTTATAGTATCCGAAGATGGAGTAAAAACTTATATAATTAAGAAAATACTGAACATCTTAAATGAAAGATTAAATTTTTACCTTAAAACTTTTGATGCACCATGTAAATGTGAATTTAATGAGTTTTTTGAAGAGACTATTTATAATGAACATGGAAAAGAATGTTCATATCATAATTTTAGTGGTGGGGAACGTAAACGAATTGATGTTGCAATTCTTTTCATGTTTCAAGATATATTAAGATTACATTCTGGTATATCATATTCACTTAATATATATGATGAATTATTCGATTCCGCATTAGATGATAATGGAATAGATAAAATTTTAAGTATTTTAAGATTAAAAGTTGAAAAATACCAAGAATCGGTGTATATTATATCTCATAAAACATCTACAAAAACAAATATTGATAATATTATAACTCTAGAGAAAGAAAATGGAGAAACTAAGCTATTAGTATGATGTATGTAATTGATTTTTCACAGTAAAATAATAAATTTATAAAATATGGCTTTAAAACTCAAAGAAAATAACAATAATATTGTATATCAAACAGTACCAATAAACACTGGAATGCCTCATCAACCTAATGGAATTCCTATCGGTGCTCCACAATATAGTTATGTAAATCTAAATCCAGTTAGAATCCCAGAAGCTCCACCCGTTGAAATGCCAGAAACTTCATTACCAAGAGCATTAAACTATTATGCGGATTATGGTGGATGTGGTTTCTGGAGAATGATTTGGCCCGAATTTCTAATGAATGGATTTTCAAAGGCATGTGTATCAGGATTAACGTGCATGGTATTAGATCCTAGATTCTATAAAGATATTAAAGCTATTAGAATGCAGAGACAAGCTACTCCAATTCAAAGAGATTTCATTAAAGAGCTAAAAAAAATAGGTTCCAATTTTGGATTTAGAATGATTTATGAAGTAGATGATATAGTTTTCAAAGATGATATTCCCGACTATAATAGATGCAAGGGACCATTCTGCGACCAAGCTATCACGGATAGTATAGTTGATATAATGCAGACTATGGATGAGGTTACAGTTACATGTAACTATATGAAAGAATACTATAAAGAAAAAATTGGAAATAAAAGAATAACCGTTATTCCAAATTATGCTCCAAAATTTTGGTTAGATAGATTCCATGATAGAGAAAGGATTAAAAATAACTTTGAAAAAAATAGAAAACGCCCAAGAATCCTTTATGCTGGTTCTGGAACTCATATTGACGTTTTAAACAAAACAAACGGCAAAGATGATTTTGGTCATGTTCTCGAATCGATTATAAAAGCACGGAAGAAATTTAAATTCGTATTTAAGGGATGCTATCCAATCGCATTAAAGCCATTCATCGATTCTGGTGAAATGGAATATTTAGAATGGTCGCCCCTTTTCGATCTACCTAAAGGACTGTTAGATGCTAATTGCAGTGCTGTGTATGCACCATTAGTTGATAATGTTTTTAATAAATCGAAAAGTAACATTAAAATGATAGAATCCGGCGCACTAGGTATTCCTGGAGTATTTCAGGATTTATGCACATACGAACAAGCAGATTTAAAATTCAAATCTGGAGACGATTTAATAAATCAATTAGAATATCTAACATCTGATTTTGATAGATATATGAAACATTCAGATAAATCTAGAAATTATGTTGAGGGTATGTGGCTTGAAGATCATATGGATGAATATCAAGCGGTGTATTTTTCAGAATGGGGTTCCAAACAAAGAAAAGAAATGTCTCCAAATCTTATAAAACTAAACCCAGATCAAGAAAATCCTTGATTTGGGAAGTCAATCGTGTTATATATAATAGGTAATGTACCGAAATATATATTATGATTATAAGAAAAGCGTAATTCATCTCTGGACTTGGAATGAATATGGTGAAAGAGTTAAAGTTGAAAATAGTTTCGAGCCATTTATTTATCTTGAGGATAAAAAGAAGCATGATGCTACTTCAATTTTTAATACAAAACTTAAAAAGATGTCTTTTCCTAACAATTTTAGGAGAAGATCTTTTGTAAAGGATTCGCCGAATAAAAGAATATTTTTCAATTTAAATACTGAACAGCAGTATTTAATTACAACTTTTAAAGATCTAGCTACAAAAGATGAATTTACAGCAAACCCATTGCGTGTTTATTTTTTGGATATAGAAACATATAAATCCAATGAGTTGGATGCGTTTAGTACCGCTGAAGAAGCGAAAGATATGATAAATGTAATAACGATATATGATTCGTTATTACAGAAATATTACACTTGGGGGTTAAAACCATATTCAACATTAGATGAAGATGTAACATATGTTAAATGTTCTAATGAGAAAGATTTACTTTCTACGTTTCTCAAATTCTGGAGAAAAAACACACCAGACATAGTATCTGGTTGGAATTTTCATGGTTATGATCTCCCATACATAATGAATCGACTCACTATTTTATTCGATGAGGAGAAAAATTATAAAATGTCTCCCATAGATCGAGTTGAATATAGAGAAAACGTATCAGTAAATAAATTAGGTCAGAAAAAAAATCAATGGATTCTTCATGGTGTTAGTTGTTTAGATTATATGGATGTATATAAAACATTTTCATTAGGTGAAAGAGAATCTTATAGTTTAGGATTTATCGGTGAATATGAATTGGGAGAATCTAAATTAGCATATAACACAACATCACTATCTAAATTAGCGGATCAGGATTGGACTACATTCGTAGATTATAATATTCAAGACGTAAGACTATTGGTTAAGTTGGATGATAAGTTAAAATTCATGGATTTGATAAGAAATTTATCATATAAAGGATTTATTCCATTTGAAAAATCAATGGGTAAGGTTTCTATGATTACTGGTGCGGTTGCACATCAAGCACTATTACAGAATTTAATAATTCCAACATTTACATATGAAAACATTAAACAACAATTTGAGGGTGGATATGTATTGCAACCAAAACCTAATTTATATGAGGATGTAGTTACGTATGATGCAAACAGTCTCTACCCCAATACTATTATTACGTTAAATATTTCTCCAGAAACAAAAATAGGTAAAGTTATAGAAATGAAAGAGGATAAATTCACATTAAGTTTAGTTAATGGTAATACTATATCTTTAACAAGAGAACAATTTCTAAATTTTATTAGAGATGAAAAAATATCAATAACGAAAGCAAATGTATTATATACACAAAAATTTAAAGGAGTAGTTCCAACTTTAATTGATAAAATTTACGCTCAACGCGTAGAAGCTAAAAACAAAACATTAGATGCTAGGAAAAAGATAGAAAAATGCGTTGATAAAAATGAAAAGGAAAGACTTATAACAATAGCTAATGATAACGATTCTCTTTCTAATGTATATAAAACATTAATTAACTCAATTTATGGCATTTTTTCTCAACAATACTCACCATTCTTTGATATTGACCATGCTAAAAGCGTAACGCTAACAGGACAGGCGGTTGTTAAAAAAGGATCTCAATTATTTTTTGATTATCTCACCAAAAATAAAGGTTTCGTTGGAAAATATGAAGATGTAGTAAAATATATCGATACTGATAGTGCATTCCTATCATTTAAAGATTTCTTTTTGGAGAATAATATAACGCTTAAAGATAATAATGGTAATATTACAAAAGAAGCAAGTTCATTTATCGATGATTTGGGGCAATATGTGAATTCGGAAATAAACACATGGGCTAAAAAAGATTTAAATTCTATCGATCCAAGATATCATTTTAAAAGAGAAAAGATATGTGATGTAGCTCTCTTACAGGCGAAGAAATTTTATGTTTTACATGTACTGGACAATGAAGGTATAAAGAAAAATGAATTTCTATATAAAGGAATTGAAATCGTTAAAGCCGCCATGTCGAAAGAAGTTAAAACTTTAGTTAAAACCGTTATAGAATCCGCTATTCTATCTAAGGATAGAAAGAAGGCTACAGAACTCTTTCATAAAGGTTATGATGAATATTGTAATTTACCAATAGAATCTATATCGGTTAGAAAAAATGCAAAAAGCTACAGTAAATGGGTTTCTTTATTTGATGGTGAGAAGTTCGGTAAGGGAACACCGAATCATTATCAGGGAGCATTATATTACAATAAATTATTAACAGAAGAAAACCTCAAACACCTATATCCAGAAATAGGAAACGGAACAAAAATAAAATATTTTTATTGTAATAGAAATAGATTTAATATAAAAACTATGGCATTTATTGATCAATATCCAAAAGAATTTGAAAAGTATTTAAAACTTGATTATAAGATGATGTTTGAAAAAAACGTAGTTCCTGTCGTTAGTCGAATATATTATATTATTGGTTGGCCTCTTCCGAGTATAGGATGCGAACAAGTAACGGATTTAATGGAATTATTTTCATAAAAATATATTTTGTATGTTGATTTATTGTGAATATATATTAATATATTAGTGATGAGTAACACTAATCAAAAAATAACAGTATTCTTGGACTATGTTGGTAGAACCGTTTTCGGCGAAACCCTAGATTCTGAGGATGTAAACGTATTAAAAATTAAAAACCCAGTCATTTTGCATGTACCACCATCCGACGCATCGGGTAGAATGGCCGTACAATTATTCCCTTTATTTTTCAGGGAATTCTTAGCAGATAAATCCGATGATGTTGTCTTCTCATATCAGAAAGATAAGATTATTATGTCAAATATCGAATCTATTGATTTTAGACTATTGGCTCAATATGGTCAGTTGTTTAATAAAAATAATTCAATTGTAACCGGTGAACAACAAGGATTGCCACAATCATCAGATAGTGTAATTAAATTGTTTGACGAGTAGAATAAAATAAAAAATGCAACCAAAGCCTCGAAAGTTTTTGACTTTCGAGGCTTTTTTGTTATGATCAGTATATGGCTAAGACTAAAAAAGAAAACGATGACACGCAAAACGGAACAATTGAAGACGCATTTAAGATTTTAGATGATTTAAATCCTGATGCCGCATTCCTAGATGAAAATACTCTTTCCTCAGTGGAGGAATGGATTGATACTGGGTGCATGGCTCTCAATGCAATCATTTCAGGTTCATTATATGGTGGAATCCCAATGGGTCGAATAACAGGCTTCGCGGGACCACAAGCATGCGGTAAGACATTAATGGTTAATAAAATCATGGCGCATGCACAAAAAAAAGGTATGCATGTTGTATATTTTGATACTGAAAATGCTTTAGATAGAGATACTGCAAAAAATTTAGGATGCGATCCATCTAAAATAAAACATTGTCCAACTGAAATTATAGAAGAGTGTAGAAATCAAATTGTAAAGTTTTTAAAATCAATTATTGAAAAGGGATTACAGGGAAAGGTATTACTTGCTATTGATTCATTGGGTAATCTAATCTCAGCTAGAGAATCTAAAATTATTGATGATGGAAAAGATTCAGCAGATATGGGTGCTAGAGCAGTATCATTAAAGAGTATGTTGAGAGCTATAACACACGTTGCGGCAAAAGCGAATTGTCCGATTGTATTTACTAATCATATATATGACAATCCAGGCGCTATGTATCCAACTTTAATTAAGAGTCAATCCGGTGGGTCGGGACCGCTATATATGTCATCCGTATTAGTCCAGATGTCAACGAAACAAGAACGTGTCGGTAAATCTGATAATAAAAATGCTTCAGATACAGTTACCCCATTATCAAAAGATGTGAATGGACTAACCATGAGAGCACTTACGACGAAAAATAGATTTGTTCCTCCATTTCTAGAGTGTGAAATGTATCTTAATTTTAGAAATGGTCTTTCCAAGTATTCTGGTTTATTAGAGATGGCAGAAGGATATGGAGTTCTAACTAAACAAGGTCATCGTTATGTTCTCGGAGAAGAAGTTATTGGTTTTTATAAAGATTTCAAAGATGATGAAAAGGTGTGGGATAAAATTTTACCAAAATTAGAGCATAAATTAAAAACAGAATTAAAATTTAATAACGAAACCGTTGAGAAAAAGGTTGAGAAAACGGTTGAGAAATAATATAGATGACTAAAGATCTACCTCTAGATTTCGATACTTTTGAAAAAATAATATTTTACAATTGTATCATGGATCATGATTACTTAGAAACTGTTTTAGAATATGTAAAACCTTCCTTTTTTAAAGATCAAAAGTTACGAAGACTTTTCGATATATTAAAAAAGTTTTATTTGGAGAATGATGCAGCACCAAATTTAACAGAATTAAAAGCTCACCTAATATCTGAAGAAGATAAACAAGCGTTTAAAGAAACTGTATTGTCATTCCAATCTATAGATAAAAAATACAATAAAGAAGTTTTAATTAAAAATACAGAACGTTTTCTAAAAGAAAAAACTGTTATAGATACAGTGCAAAAAACATCACTGGACGTACAATCTGGAGATATTGATAGTACTAAAATTTTAGATAATTTCGAAAAGGCGTGTAGTATATCTTTAATTGATAATATTGGATTCGACTATCTAGAATCTGCTGATGAACATTGTGAAGATCTTCAGAAAGTTTTCAGTGTAGTATCAACCGGATGGAAATGGTTAGATAATAAAATTGGTGGTGGATTCATGGCTGATGGTAGAGCATTGTATGTATTCTTTGGCGTTACAAACGTAGGAAAATCTATTTTCTTGGGTAATATTGCAACTAATATTTTAAATCAAAACAAAACAGTATTATTAATAACTTTAGAAATGCCAGAACAGGTATATGCAAAAAGAGTTTCTGCTCAATTAACACAAATACCATTCGACGGACTTGGTAATAATCTAGTTAAATTAAAAAATTCTATTAACGAATATAAGATAAAAAACAGAAAATCAAAACTTATTATTAAAGAATTTCCACCCAAGGGAGTTACTGTTCTAAATCTCAAAACTTATATAAATAAGTTAGTCAAAAAGGGTATCAAACCAGATGCTATAGTGGTTGATTATATCAACTTAATCGCACCACCAACTAATGGTTTAAACTCATACGAATCAATTAAACATATAACCGAAAGTCTTAGAGCGTTATCATATACTTTTTCATGTCCCGTAATATCAGCAACACAAGCAACAAGAAGTGCGGTCAATTCCGGAGAATTAGACTTAGATAAAACTAGTGAATCGATGGGGTTATCACACACCGTTGATGCTCAGTTTTCAATTTGGACGGAGGAGGGGGATAATGATCTCGGTATTATCCATATGGGTATTGTTAAGAATAGATTCGGTCCTAGAAAACATACAACAATTCTAGGTATTGATTATCCAACTTTAACTCTTAAGGAAATAGATGATGAAAATTCACAAATACCAGTAGATAACGTAAGAGGTAAATTACCAGATTTGACTGATGATATAGAATCTTCATTACTATCTATGAATGAAGATTCTGGTGGAAACGATATAAATCAAACATTAAATAGATTAAATTTTTTGACAGACTCATAATGATTTTTTAAATACTTATTGTAAATAGGTATGTGCATAATAAAGCGTATCATATTTTTACACATAAAGATTTAGATGGAGCGGTTAGTTTATTAACTTTTATTTGGGCCATGCCCGATGCTGTTATTTCATATGAAGAAATAACAAATTTTGAAATTTTTAAAATTAAAGAGTTTATTAACAAAACGATAAATCCACCCAATATAGTTATAATGGATCTATCTATTAGAGATGAATTTATACCAGATTTAGATAAAAAATTTATAACTATAATAGATCATCATGAAAGATCATTACCATTAGTTAATAAATTTAAAAATGCAAAAATATTACATAAAGACTTTACATCAAATTCTTTACTAGTAAGAAAATTACTTCAAGATAAATCCCCCAATTTATCGGAAAGCCAAAAAAAATTAATATTATTTGCTGATGACTATGATTGTTCAAACCTAAAACATCCAGAATCATATGACTTAAATATTTTGTTTTGGAATCAATTTAAAAATAAATTTCCAGAATTTATAAAAACATACATGAATGGTTTTTTTAAATTTACGGAAAATCAAAAAAATATTATTTTTAATGTAAAACAAAAAGTAAAAAATGATGCAGAATCAATAAAATGCTTTACGGGTAAGGTAAAAATAAATTCAGAGTATAAAACCGCTATTGCTATATCAGTTGAAAAAGCAGACGTATTAATAATCGATTATTTAATGGATAAATTTAAATCTGATTTGTTTATTTGCATCAATACAAAAACTGAAAAATTGTCAATTAGACAAAAAAAATCGAACGACCCTCTCGATTTAAAATATTTTTGCGAGAAATATTGCGAGGGTACATCAAATAAATTTTCAGGTGTCGGTAAACTGAATCCTTTATTTTTAGAATTGACTAAAAATTTTATTCCATTATGATAATAACATCATCACAACAACTAGATGAACTTTACAACCCATCTGAAGCCTTAAATTTAGAAGAATTTGAAGAACTAACACTTAAAGTAGGATCATTTATTTGCATTTCTAAAAAGAAAAAAATAAATTTTTTAAACTTATTAAAATTAATAATAGACGATAAAAAAACACAAAAAATTTATTTTTCTATTTTAGGTGAAAATAATTTACACTTAATAATAAAAGCGTATTTAAGTTCAACACCAAATTGTTATAAGAAAATATTCAGATCAAAAATGAATAAAAATGCAAGAATTAACAGAGAATCAAAAAAAGATATATAATATATACATAAAAAATTCTAGATATGGAAAACCGTATCAATATAGAAAAAACTTTGATGATATATCAGAACATATATATTTTAATCTTAAAAAATTAGATATATTTTTTTCAAAGTTTAAAAATATAAAAATAGAAGATTTTTTCTTCGCTCCAAATGCTATATATCACAATCAACCATATCCAAAATTGGAATATTTTAATTCCAGACCCGCTATAAGAGCATATTCAATATACAATAAACAAAAAGAAGAAGAGAATCCAGAAAAACAATTTGATTCTATCAAAGAAAGTTTATTTTTTATCATGAAGTTTTGTTTTGATAATAAAATACTAGTAGAAAATTATTTAAATCATAAATCGGGAGTCATCTTTACATGGATGAATCATTATAGAGAAAGAAATATAAATCCATATAGCTTAATGGAGCTTGGTGATTTATTAAGGACTATAGATGAGACTCCAAAAGATGTAGTTGATATTTTTTCTGAAGATTTATCAAATAGAATTGTAAAGATTAAAATTAGATATAATAATTCAATTAAAGCGATAGACTATGTAAAAAGAGGAACCGATAAAATAAAATATTTTATAAAAAAAGAGTTGCAATCCGTAAAATAATTGGTAATATTAAAGTCTGATATGAGTAAATATACTTCAAACCTATTCGATTCCTTAAAGGAATCACTAAGCGTAAAAACAAACACAGAGTCTTCTTTCAAGGATTTCTTGAAATGTGAACCTGATAAAACATACATCGTTAGACTTCTTCCAAACCTTGAAGATAACTCAAAGACACGATTCCACTACTGGCAACATATCTTTGATAGTTGTTCTACCGGTAAGAAGATTTCGGTTCTTTGTCCTAACACATATGGCGAAAAATGCCCAATCGATGAGTATCGTTCCAAAGTATGGGCTTCTAAAAATGAAAAGTTGATTGAACAATCTAAACCATTACGTAAAACTGAAAAATGGCTATATAACGCGTATGTTATTAGCGACCCAACTAATCCAGAAAATAACGGTAAAGTTAAAATCCTGAATTCTGGTACTCAGTTGCAAAAAATTATTCAGAGTGCGATTGATGGTGATGATTCTCAAGAATTCGGTTTCCGTATTTTTGATCTTTCAGAAAATGGATGCAATCTCAGAATCAAGGTTGAAAAGAATGAAGGCGGATATCCAACTTATGTAAGTTCTCGGTTTATGTCTCCTTCTAAAATTGAAGGATTGGATGATATGGATTCCGTTTACGAATCTGTTAAGTCATTGGATTCGTTTTTCCAGAGAAAAACATACGACGAGCTTAAGAATATCCTTGATGTCCACTTCTTCGGTAAAGATGAAGTTCAAGAGGTTAAAACAAATGCCATAGAGGAAGATGATGAAGATGAAACCGACGTACCGTTCCCAACATCAGAAAGCTCAAGTGATGAAGATAAAAAAATGCAAGATATCTTGAAAGATCTATAACCCATGAGTGACTCTAAAGAAGACGCTTTGCAAGCAGCGATGCTTGCAAAGTTCGTGGGAGGTCAACTAGGTCAAATTGATTCGATGTCATACGATAGAAATATCAGAGCGAATCGATTGGATATTAATCAGTTTATTTCTAAGGTAGTTAATAATAATCAAGCACCATCTAATAATACACCAGAAACACCATTTGGTTACGCGAAACCGCCACCAGAGGATTTAATTAGACAGATGGTGCCGGATCCAACTCCAAGGGTTTTTAATGATTCGGAAGCATCGATTTCAAAAAATATTGTTTCGGAAAAAACAGAGAAGCTTTTAGAGAGTATTGATAAAAATTTAGAACTATTAGTATCTTTTATAAAAAATGGATGAAATTAATATACCTATTCCAAAAACTGCTTTGGAAAAGTTTCTAAAACCAATAAATAGAGCTACAGATTCTTGTGTGTTGAAGTCGCACAAGAATCTATTATATACAGTATGCACATCAGATGATAAGTCAGTCATATTATATGCCACATGTGAATTACCAATAGAGATATCTAACATAAGACTTAATTTAATTAGCATTAAAAAAATGCTAACTGGTCTAGAGTGTTTAGGTGATAATGGAGAATTTTCAATAACTTTAAATACCAATCATTTAAGATGTCAAAATAAAAGCGATTCGGAACATGAAAATACGTTTTTTAAATATCATTTAGTGGATGATGGTATTATAACAGAATCTAGTGTTAATATAGATATTATAAAAAAATTAACATTTGATACAGAATTTGAAATATCAGTTCAAAAATTGAAACAGATAATGTCCGCATATTCATTCTCAACCGAAGTTTCTAAGATATATTTTTATAGTAAGAATAACATGATTTACGCTGATGTTGATGATAAAACTATGACAAATGTTGATAATATGACATTTTTAGTTACGGATACAGTATTTGGTATGGTTTTGGAAGATCCGATAGCCATAAAAATAGAAGTGTTTAAAAATTTAATATCAAGTAAATTACCAGTCAGAGTTAAGATAAATAATAGTCATAAAGTCTTCGTATTTCAGACGAAGGAACATCAAGACATTGAAATAAAATATATAGTTTCAGCACTTGTTAAATAGTATTAAAAATATAAATTATTATATGGCGATCAATAAAATTACAACTTCTAGTTATTTCATTAAAAGATTAAGAGATTGTGGATATGTAACCGATAAAGTATATTCAGATTATTCTAAATCTGATGCAAGATCATGGACGATTGTAGTAGACCCAAGAGGATCTTCTATTTTCATAACATGTTTTAATAATCATAATTTTTTTGGTGAGGAGTATTTTGTGTTATATGATGGTGCTCAATATATACCAGAAAACTTTAAATTAAAAACAAGTTCTATTGAAGTTATAGTTGAATATTTAGTGAAATTTAACATTAATAATAAATCATGTACATATAACTCTAAAAAATAATGGAACCAAAAAAAAGAAAATCAAAAACTAAAAATAAAACGAACGTTACTTCTTTATCATCTGATATGGAAAAAACTGATACATTTTCATTTTCTTTTGAAGAAACCCAAGAAAAAATTTTTAACGAAATTAATAATCAAGAACTACAAAAAAGTTTAACAGAATGGGATAAAAAATTTAAACAAAAACAGAAAATAGGAAGAAGGGATCTTTCGATATTAAAGGAACATATTGGAGAATATATGAATACTTTTTTATTATTTGGTTATAATATAGATGATGATAGAGTTATACTTCAACAATTTGAAAATCCACGAGATAGAGATGCTATAATGGAATTTTTAAAAACCATTTTTATAAGACAACAAACGGAGAATTTTTTAGACTAATATGAATTTTGAAGAAATATGTAAACAAAAAATTATAAACTCATCTTTATTTAAAAGTAATAGTGCAAGTCTTTATGATCCAAATTTTGATTATAATGGATTTTTATGCGACGTAGTTAAACTTATTAATATACCAGGATTAGATCCTGTATTGAATAAAGATGATCGAGAACCGTTTTATACTCAATCACAAGATTTTTCTTTATTATCAAATGTTGGAGATCCGAGAATGCCTATGGGTCTTTTTTTATCAGCTGCATACGTAAATTTCATTCCTATCAATCTTGTTCGAATTGAATCACAATCTTTTATATCAACTCAAATTATAGATGGAGTTATTTGCGATAAAGATGGTAAACCAGTAAAAGCACAAATATCTAATTCATATGCTAAAAAATCGTCAACGGAAAAGGAGACATTTGTTAGAGGATTATTAGATGATCCTGATTTTAAAGCGGTATATCCACAATATGATTTTTACAATTCAATATGTTTAGATAATCCCGAACCATTGACGATAGCACAATTAGAGCAACCAATACATGAGTTAACCGCAATTGCCGAATTACGAGCACATAGTAAAGATTATAATGACTTATTTTCATATTCTTATGCAATAGATTTACCAACATGTCCATTAAATTTCGATAATATGGTAGATACAAAAATAGTTGCTGAAGATTATAGAATATATGGAAAAAAATTAATGGAATTTGGTAAGACGCAGCAAGCTAATTATTTTGTTGCGTTTATTAAAAAATTTTTTAGTACTTGGACTATTACATTACATGAAAAAATAATGCCTCCTATGTTTCATATAGAACTTCTATCGGAAGATAGAAGAAAAACTATTTATTTGAAATATTGGAATGATGATATATTAAGAGTTTCAAAAATTCTCGACATACAAAAGATAACCAAAGATATAGATTCCGATATATCAAAATCAGTTTTTACATCAGAATTAGCAAGAGCTATCGTTGATCCTATTGCCGATTATCGAAAAATAATGAAAAGTGCTAAATATCAATCTTTATTCTATAGATATGTATTGAGATATTATAGATATAATACACCAACCGTTATTGTTAATGCTTCATCTCAAGGTGGAGAAACAATTCTTAATTTAGAAGATTTATTAAAAAGAATTAATTCATTAGAATCAAAAATTATTAAAAAATAAAGTTAACAATCTAAAATATTTAGATCTGGTGTTGGTATAATACCTCCATCTTTAGTATATTGAATATTTGCGTTAACAAAATCACCGGTGAATGCATCACCCCGTATACCATAAGCCTCATTTCTTCTTATTTTTGCTGAATTGATTCTAGCTAAATTTCCAAATGGAGATCCACCACCACCACACGGACCCAAGTCACCAAATGATGGATAATTTCCATATGTATTTCCCATACCGGTTGCTTTAGCAGGAGTAGGAATTACAGAAGGCTCATCTCTGGATGCTGTTGCCGCCCTAGAAGTATCATAACCCAACATTCTCGGTACAATGTATGAATGAGCATGAGGATCACCTGGCGATCCGTGGTTATGGGTATAGTTATACACGGGTATCATTGTTGGTGTTACAAAACCTTTTATTTCACCACCTAAACTACATTTGCCATATACGGTAATAGGCGCAAATATAGTATAATCATATATCATTGCAAATCCACTTGGCAGCCCCGTATTATCTATAACAGTGCTAATTCTAGCTGTAGAATATATCTCTTCAAAGAAAACTTTTATCGCGTCTGGTGTTGCTATATATTCGGTTATAGCTAATATAGCATCACGCAAAACTTTCCATGCTTTATCGAATAAATCAGATGTAGTAGCATCAGGTTTAACTGGGTTATTCCAATTAGCACTAGAATGAACATTATGAGCAGTACTAGACACTGTTGTTTGTATATTTTCTATCGGTGTTATTATATGATTGCATTGTATACCACCATCCATAACTATTGATCCCTTTACAGCTAAATCAGCTTTTACACTTAATTTACCGCCAACAAAAACTCGATCCGAATCTAGAATAATAGCATCACCATCGGATTGCCTTGCCGTTAATACAACATTGGATCCACTAACAATTGTTTTATTTTTAGATGTTAAAAGCAATTCTCCTTCTGATGCGTTAACAACTACAGTTGCCCCCATAGCTTCTATTTTACCTGTTGTTTTCGAACTAATACCACCAGAACCAACCGTTAAGCTATATTTTTGACCAACTTCTAGATCATAAGATCCGGCTAATAATGTTGGATCTTGATATGATGTTCTTTTACAAGAACCTCTTGATGATGGTATCAAACAATAATCCGGAGTGGCCTTCACTAACTCGGTTATAACAGGCTCCGGTTGGAGATATGATATAACCTTAGATGTATTTGTCACTAAACCAACTTTAAGTTTAACATCAGATGATATGACATCCACACCACTTTCATTTGGTATTTTTTTCTGGAGTTCAGCAATTTGTTTCTTATTTTTTTGGTATTCTTCAGCAGCAACCTTATTACCTTCTTGGATGGCTTTTAAAGGAGAAGAAATCATACCCTTTTCACATCCACTACTACCACAAGAACCATCTGATGTTAATGCGCCAATAAAAATACTATCTAAAAAAAATGCTAAAACCGTTCTTAAAACTGCTTGTATCTTACCCATCAGATTTCCAAATGGCATGTTGGGTAGAATATTAAAAAATTTTGCAGCATACTTAAAAAAAGTATCAACCATGAAACTTGCTCTATCAACGTCAACTTTATTAGCACATATTGGACATCTTTGTTTTTCTGAATTTTTAGAATTTTTTTCAATAGCCTCAATACATTTATTATCTATTTCAGTTGTAATATTTTGTAGATCTTGGCTATCTTTAATAGCCTGTGCGGTATGAGTTCCTCTTTGTATATTATAACTACCCTCTACATATACATTTAAATCTCCCTTATAAACATATTGCGCATCATTACCTACAAATTGATGATAATCTCTAACAGAATAATCAACCATATTTGAGCTAGATTTTCTTATAACTTTACCACCACGTAAACTTAAAAAAGAACTATGTTTATCCTGTAAATGAACAAATGACAAATCGTTTGCAATAGCGGATCCATATTCATCTTTTCGCATGTCGGTTTTAAAAATAAGTTTACCCGCCTCATTACCTAGTTTGCTGTCTTCATATGATTTTAAATTATCACATACGGGTTCTCGTATATTACCCATTACTACATTTTTAGTTGCCATATTATTATTTATTTAATATATAGTATAATACAAATTATCCATTTGATGGTTCTCTAAAACAACCTATTACTATTGGTTGTAAATGATTTCCATCTAAAAACATAACATAAGCTTTAGATCCGATATGTGGCACACTGGATATACCCATAGATGTTCCTCTATTTGAAACCTCAACTACTCCATCCATCATATTACCATTTAAATCCGAACATGGTTTTAAAACTTTAATGCCAGATGATACTATATTATCCGATACTCCGGCCGTTGATGCTATTTGATTTATATCACCCGTAGGTTTTAATTCGCCATCAATACCCTTTAAAGCAGCGATAACACTTCCATTATATTTTGTTTTAATTTTTTCTTCTAACATCGCAGCATTTTTGTAATTTTCTTTTTCTTTATTTAAAGCCTTATAAAAATTACTTAACAATTGATCTGCGGTTGCAAAGTCTTTAGATTTAATAGCAGCCGATATCCGATTACCATCTTTTGGTCTAGCTTTTAAATAAGATCTTAATGCTAAAGCACTACCCGTGATTTGATCATAATAACTACCAGAATTAACAAAACCAAAGTCTTTCACGTTTTCACCATTATTTTGAGCGAATCCAATATCGACTCCCTGAAGGTTAACACTTCCGTCTACATTTTTCGCATTTTTACCCGAATATTTAACTGCTTTATCATAATTTGATATTTCGTTATAAACATAGTTTGCCGATGCCGTTCCCGCTCCAGTTTCATTAGCCGCAATTCTCATCATATACAATATTTCTTCATCACTCAATCCATATGGATTTGGATTATTAATATCTACTTTTTGGTTATTTATTTTTACGGTAGTTACCTCCGCATCTTTATTATTTAATCCATTTCCTTCAACAAATGTAACTACTGTCGGTAAAACATTATCACCACTACTAGTACCAGCTGTTGTCATATAAGTAGGAGTTGGAGTTGCCTCACCAGTTCCTGCATTTACAGGCGCTCCCGTACCACCACCAAAAAATGGCATTGATACTTCAGCCCAAGGTAAAACATCAATCAATCTTTGAGTTATTTCTGGCGTAAAAACTGACGAATCTAATGTTCTAAATTTTATATTTTCATTATTATCATTCCATCCCGTATATAAATTATTTGTTATATGAGGTATGAAAACTTGTACTCTACCTTTTTTTCTTGGGTCTTTATTGTTTACCACTAGCCCTATATAAATATTACTTAGCATATATTATGTGGCTGGTAATTTTTGTTGATTTGGATTTGGGGTATCAGTTAATCCGTCATCTTTATCTTTGAAAGGATTTAGTGAATTGAAAAAATCACCAACTTTACCTAAGTCTTTTGGTAGATCAGTTTTAAGACCACTTACTTCCATTGATATAGTTTTAAAGTTTTGTTTAAGATTAGCAACGATATCATATGGATCTTTTGGATTTCCCAATGCATCTACTGTACCACCATTATAGTAATTGGAATCCATTAAATCGCCCACGTCTTCAATATCCGGTAATGTAGAACCATCAGCACTATATCTTTCCCATATAGCTTTTGCCTTACTCATAACAATAGATAATGATGTTCCGTTTGCTGAATATCTATTACCATATTTTTCCATCATAGCCCCGACGATATCTCCCTGTAGTGCGGTGTTTATATATGAAAGTCCGTGATTTGTTAATTGATCTGATATAAATTCTTCGGGATTTTTACCTATAGCTTTAAACGATTTGTAATATGTAGAAACTTCTGGTGGTAGATAATCAAATGCGGCATCAAAAGGATCTTGTACAAAATCAGATATAGTATTAACATATGTCTGTATTGTATTTAGATAATTCAGCCATGTACCGGATGCATTAAATAACGAACAAAAGAAATTTATATCGTCTAACATAACTTGAATAGTATCTAATATTAAACATACAAAATCTAATGGAATTATTTTATTAATTTGATTAAAAAGAAATCGTTTAATTTTTTCGATTTCATTATTTATAATAGCATAAGCTTTTCGTATATATTCGTTCATCTTTTTATAGAAATCATTAAGCATTGTATTAATCATTACAGTTACACCATTTATTATATTTATAACTCTTCGTATGGAACCAAAAGCACCAGAAGGCATAGATAAATAAGCGCGCGTTCTTATTTTATTACAAAGACTTTCAATGTTATTCACTGAACCCGGCAATATTTTTTCCATAGCGTTAGTAACCAAGCTAGGTGTAAATCTATTGGGTCCTGACATTGCATTATTTTCTCTTCTATCGCCATTAGCTTCTATATTTCCCAATTGTCCAATACCATCAAAACATCCTTTCGCATATGCGGGTGTTTTCTTTAAAATTTCAGAAAGTTGTGGTATTTTTATCATCCGCTGAAAATCTTTTATAAAGTTATCATCAATTACATACTTCGCATGATCTTTACCTATTTGTGCTGACATTTCAGTATTATCAAACCCCTCAACTAATAATTTAAGTAATAAAAAATATTTATTTATATTTAAATCCGAAAACTGATGTTTTATTCGAGCTAATTCACCACCAAATAAAAAATAAGGTAAAAGATTTAAATTTGTTTGTATTTCTAATTCCTGTATGATAGTTTTAAGTTCTTCTAGATCTTTTATAGTTTGTGGTGTTTTTGATGTTGGTGGTAATACTCTATTTGACGGAACTCCAGGTAATTTTGTAGGTTTAGTTGCGTCTTGAGGTACTGTTGATGGTGTATCATCTAATGGCCGATTAACATCGGGTATATTAATAATCTTTGCGCTAGAGTTTATCTGAGACTGAATAGATGGATTTGATATTGATGGAGGTGGTGGAATAGTAACAGGAGCGAACAATACGTTGTTATCAGCGATCGGGGGCATTCCTGTTGGCAATTCTCCAGCTAAATCGTCAGCAATTCTATTTAATGTGAAATCTGTTGCCATAGGTTATATAAAAACTTATCAAAATATCACGAATTTTCATTATCATATTGAAATAATCATATTATATAGTAAAATAGTTCTTCAGATGAATTATCCAATAATAGGAATTTCTGGAGCCGCCAGATCAGGAAAAGATACTCTATGCCAAGCATTAATTAGATTTTTTAAAACCAAAAATATTATAGCAGAAAGAAGATCATTAGCGGGAGATACTATAAAAAAAGATTTAAAAAAACTAATTAAAACAAAAGTTAATATAGATACGTTTACTGATGATTCATATAAAAAAAATATCATACGACCACTATTAGTTGAATATGGTAAATTGATGAGAAATCAATCTAAAGGTAGATATTTTATAGAAAAATTTAAAAATGATCATAATAAAATTTTAATAATTCCAGATGTAAGATATGCGGAATATGATGAAGATGAATTACATTGGATTAAAAATGAAGAAAATGGGTTTTTAATTTTCATAACACATAAATACGTTCCGGATGCAAACGAAACTGAAAAAGTTAACAATAAAGTTATAAAAAAACAATCAGATTTTAACCTAAAATGGTCAACTTTAAATGAAAAAAATCCAATAGATTTACAAGAAATAAATAAAACAGCGAAACAAATAGGAAATATGTATTTGAATAATTTACCATTTACCAACCGGACAGCTTGATGCTTTAAGATATGTTTTTACCGCCATATTACAACCACACCTTGAACATTTTTGAGAATCTTTTATAAAAAAATCACACGAATTACAAATAGATTTTCTTTTATCTATTTCAGAATTTTCGGCATTTATTGGATTTCCGCGAGCAACACTGGTTATATTTTTTATAATATCAGAACCTAAATTTTTAGACATTTGAAATGCGGATGGTAATCTCTTATTAGAAGATTCTAAATTTCTAATTTTATTTTCCTGTATCATTTTCTTAAGATGGTTACTATTCATAATAATATTTATTTACATCTTTTTATCTTCAACGTCCCAAATCTTAGAAAAAGTATCAATTTTATTTGCTACTACTTCAGTTACATAATCATTGTTAGTAAAAAGATGAGTTACTGAACTAATCAACCACTGACCTAAAAATCTATTATTAAACGGATTCATATCTCCGGATATAATACTATCAACGAATATAAATTTCCCAGGAGTTCTTAAAGTAAGACCTTTTTGTTGAAAAGATAAAGTTTGATTTAAAAATAAAAAATCTCTCATCATTTGTACCGATGGTAATATTTCATTTACATATGGATCCGCTAAAAATTTATTATCTATCATCAATCCTTTTAGTTTTGTCTGATTTAAATTTGTTAATAGATGGGGTTCATAATCTTTTGATTTTGAAAATGTAAATAAACGAGTTTCCGATATATCTTTTATTTTTTTCATAACATCTTTAACCGAATTTTTTTCATATATTATATTAAATTGTCCATTAGCAGCATCAAAATAATGTAATGGTGAATTTACTATTTTCATATCATCAATAGGAGCCATTGGTGAAAATTTATATTTTGTTATTCTTGAATATGCGGAATTATAATTATTACCAGTTCGTTCGTCTTTTTGATCATCTAAAAATGCATGAGGTATGTGTGGGGGTGGTTCATGTACTGTATTATCATCTAATATCAATCTTTCAATTTGATTTTTTGAATTTTTAAAAATATCAGCTAATGATAATAATTCAAATCTTTTATCTAAAGTATTTCTTCCAAATTCTAAAAATACAGGATCATCATTATCACCCACACATCTAGATAATAAAAAATTCATACTATCTATAACATTATGAAAAGCGGGAGACGTGAAAAATATATCAGTTGCATTTTCAGATCCAGTATTCCATCCACCAATCAGACCCATATCAATATTTGGTTTATCAATAGAAGAATTTTCATCAAAACCAACTTTTATATTTGACCCATCAATATTTTTTGATGCATATCTGATTAATTCGGCTAATGCTATATTTGGGTTTAAATTGCGTAAAGTGTCATCTTTTTGAAACATTTCTCTCGTAACTTCAGAACCATCCATATTTAAAACTGCGGTAGCAGTTGACCATTCTATATGTTTCTCTAAAAATAATTGATATCTTTCATCTATAAAATAATACCGTTTTAATTTATTTTGAATATTTTCGGATGGCAGATCTTCAATATCATATACAATTAAATCATAAGACATTTCCCATTTTTGTTTATCTTCATATTCATTTCCATCTACATCCAATGGAATTATTCGTATGCTTATTTTATTTCTACCATCGGTTCTATCAATAAAAATATGTTTTTGTTCTTTGTTATTTTGAAAAAAGGAATTTTTTGGTTTAAAGTCTCTCTGTGTTATTTCGAAATTATTATTTAATACTATATTTCCAGTAACCCACCAATTTATTAAACTTTCGTTTATGGTTAATGAATCAACCATAAAAAATGGTATCGCTTTTGGTTCATCTATTGAATTATAAAAATATATTTCTATTACATATTGTTCGGTTTTTATTTGATGAACGAACCCTTTATTTATTTGTTTTAAAGCCATATTAAGAACAATTTTCGGTATTAGGATCCATTAACCTATTAACATGTAATTGATTAAATGAAAATGTAGCATTACATACTATTTCATTACCTTCTCTATTTGAAAAATTCAATTCGCCTAAAGAAGTGGGGAATACATTAGTATAATCAAATGATATTATTTTATTATTATACTCGTCCATAGCGAATATAGAAAACCTCGACGTAAAATCCGTCATCGGCGAACCCAACTCCGGAGTTTGATTCTTTAAAACTGGTATATTAATAGCTTGATTAATATCACTACCCCCCATCTTATAATCATTAAATAAATTTATCCAATTCCAAATTAACCAATAATTATAATAAGAATTATCGACTAAAAATTTTACATTAAGTGGTGTATATGCGGGTCTATGAAAAGATGATGTTCTATATACTTGTCCAGAATATGGAATTTCAATATCCGGTACTTTTATATCAGGAACCGGAGATCCAAAAATCGTAACTTGCAATGGATCTGCTGTTATTTTTTTATGATTATCACAATCCTCTTTATCCTTCAAAGCTTTTGGTATATCTATTATTAAAAGATATTTGTCATTTCTAGATCTATTAAGTGATGATTGATACATATATATTAGAATACAATTGGAAAAAATGTTTCATTTATATTTACCGTTTCTTCATCTTTCCGTTCTTCTTTTTTTGGTGTTTGTTTTTGACCCCACCCAGAAAGCCATACCATCAAATCTTCTTGATCTTCCGTATTTGTATTTACTGTTTCCGCATCGAATTTTCCAACATGAGAATATGTAGGTCTATGGGTTGCTGTAGTTCTTTTAAATTGAGAAGTTTTACCTTCAAATAATGGACTCTTTTTAATTAACTCTGAATTATTATTTAATGGTGTAATTTTTAATGGGCGACCCTGATCATCAATATCACCGATAGCATAATATTTTTCAGCTACAGATGGATCTAATATGAATAATGCCCATATCATAGACATAACTCTATCATCTTTATCGGTATCTTTTCTTTTACTAAATGTAAAATTAGGAAGTTTAACAAAAGTTTCTAATTCTAATAAAGTATCTAAATCATTATATTTTACGGCATTTAAACTGTTAGACCAATATCTAAAGTTAACGACTCCTTTATATTTTGTATTTGTATGATTATATATACCTAATCTATTTTCTTTATTATAAAATTTACTTCCTTGAATATCATAAGAAACTATAGTTTCATAGTTATGAGTGTGATGTAATACATCGAGTACCTGTTGACCATTGTTATTGTTTTCAACTAATACTGGAGGTCTACCCCAGTCTTCTAAAATACCCATTAGACGAGTCCCGAAATGATATGGGCTTATCGTATTAGATGCAAATACAGCCACTTGTTCTATTTTAGTTAAATCTGCTATATTTAATATTTGTGCTACCGTATTACTTCTACCTATACCCTCGCCAACATCAACACCAACTACATATACTCCATCAGGAGACGGTGTATTATATATTTTATACGCCCCATCTTCCATAACATATATGGGTTCCTTGCATTGGGCTTGTAAAGATTTTAAAAGATCAGCATCAATCGCAGTTTTGCCCGGCGCATGGAATCTATTACAATATTCTTGCTCGAAATCATCTATATTATTATTAAGAAGACTTAAAGTTTCTCTTTTCCATTCTTCATCTCTACCTGGAACATCATCCCAGTTAACAGTTTCTAAATGCCAAGAACTTTTTTCTTTTTGTGATTCTTTATATAATTCGTAAAATTTATTATCAGTTCCGTTAGGAGTAGATATAACAACAATTTGAGATTTCTTAGAAGACGAAATAATCGGAATAGCACTCTTCCAAAGTTCTTGCATAACCTCATTTGGACAGTGGGCCATTTCATCAATGATCAAAAGATTTGATGTGCTACCTCTCGGACCGGATGAAGAAGATGTACTAACCTTTATTTCAGAATCGTTTCCTAATTGAAATCCATCCTTTCTCCAAGACTTTACACTTGGCTTCATCCAAACGGGAAGTTCTTCAAACGACATTCTTATTCTAGAAAAGATTTCTTTTGCTGTCGATTCTTTATTAGCAACAATAGTAATTCTCTTATCCGCCTGAAAACAAACAATCCATAACGCATAAATAGTTATCGTTGTAGTGTTATGTGATAGAATACCATTACTATAAAAAGTATGATTACTACTATCTACTGTTACATCATACATATTTACTGGTAAAGAATCTGTTTTGAATACATGTTTTACTTTTTCTATACCATTAATTGTTTTTATCTTATCGCCAATTGTTAAATCTTGAACATATACAGACTTTCCAAATTCATCTATAACGATATGTTCGTCCGCACAATCAATAAATAATCCACTTTCGGTTTCTAAATGCCATATATCAAATGGAATCGTTTTATGTACATGAGTTATATCCTTCCAACCATCATCTGTCATTATCTCATAATCAGAAATATCATAAGACTTTATTATTTTTTCTTTTTTATTCATTTTTTAAGAAATCCAAACACGTTTGAATTGTTTTTAATTAAATTTATTATAAAACTCTCCTATTGTAATTTCTTCTATTTCACCTGTTATTTTGTTTTTTATTTTTATTAAAGTGTTAAATGTAAGGCACTTACCCGATTGGCGAGAACTCAAAATAATATTAAAACGGTTATCTCTAAACGCTCTTAATAATTTTTTTTGATATTTATATAATTCTATTTTCTTTTTTCCATCATCTATAGTATTAATAAAAAAATAATTTTCAGAAAATTGTAAAATATTTTTTGCACATTTTTCAAATTCATCAATCATTTCGGGGGTCCACTTAATTTGAGTATTACCCTTTAATAAATTTTCATTTCCTTTATAAAATGAAGCATCAACTACGACATCTTTAGTATCGAGATGTGATAAATCAATTTTTTCAATTTCCTCTTTTTTCTTACGTCCCATGTTATAAATATTTATAATACCTAATGAAAAAAACAAATAAATATCAAGAATTTACAAAAATGGGTAATGGAGATTTGCAATATAATTATATAACTAAATGGCCCATTTATAAATTGGATATTTTAAATAAAAAAGGATTATGGAATACTTTACAAACAATTTGTGAAAGTATAAAAAATGATGATAAATTTGATATGTTAACAGAACATCAAATAGAAAAATTCTTTTTTAAAAGACCGGAAATAGATTTTGAAATAAATTTTTTTTTAAATACAATGGATAAATGTTTTGTTTTTAAATATAAAAATAAAATATATTGTTATACGTTTGGTGAAATTAAACGAAAAAATGGTAGAAAAATATTTGTAAGATTTTATTTTGATTATAATAAATTATTTTCTGAACTGTAAATTATTTTTTAAGTTGACTATTCAATTCTTGAATTATATACCAAATATAATCCGGTTTTAATAATTTTAACTTACTTCCCACTTGTGGTGATTTTGTTGCATCTTCAATATTATTATATTCACAAACCATCCACCACAAATCCATAGTATTATAATATTTGTAAGATATATAAAGCCAAGTATCTTTCGGTTTTACTATATATTCTTCTTCTACTGAAGTATCATCAGCTGGAATTATATTTATATTCCGTAATAAATTATAAAATTTAAATTTATCTTCATCTTCATATAAAGTGAAAAATCTTTCATATCTATATATAGACATATTCTTTGAATTTGGATTTTCTACTTGAGTATTCATATCGTGATAGCAGGCATTATACCTCCAGGTGCCGGACCTTGAATCGATTGAGATTTTTGTGGTATTTCTGAAAATGTATCATTAGGAGTTGATGGGTTAGTGATGATAATAGCGCGCGATGGAGTAGTATTTGATTGGTTAGATGAATTATTATTACTATTATTTGAATTATCATAATCCGAAGTAGAAACAACGTTAACTTTTTTACCACCCAAGGCACCTAAAAATATATTAGCACTTTGAGGTAACAACTCAGTAAACGTAATTGATATCCGATATGCTTCTGGTATTAATGCGGTTGATATACCATATTTTTTTAATTCACTCATTCTTCTTGTGGTTCCGATACTATCCACTTTAAAATCGGAAACATATGAGACGGGCATGTAAATACCACCCAATGCTTTTGCATCTACTGCATATATTTTAGGTGGTAAATATGTCATCATTGACGTTCTATTTTTTAAATTCTGATATGAAAATAAATTTATAAAACTTAAATTTGAATATATATCTTCAATATCACCAGTATTATAAAGAGGAAAAGATATAGGTAAAGATTGTCTTGCCGTATTATTGAATTTGAATAATTCTTCCATACCCCAACCTGGAGAAAAAGATCCCGCCGCAAAATTAATACCAGCGCCGACTAAATTTGCAACAAATTGGGCAGCAAATGGGTTTTTTTCATCGGGTTTACTAGTTCCTGACATACCATTAACCATTTCCGTAATACCAGAGCCAACTTGACTCCATTGATTACTTATAGTTTTTATATTGCTACCATCACCCAATAAATATGGGAAAACATAATTAAATCCTGTAGGTTCTGATTGATATAATTTAGAATATATATCCAGACCCTCATTGGTTAAAACGTTTTTACCTTGTTCAATTAAACTCAATATTGAATTTGTAAAAACTCCATATGATAATGATCTTTCTTCAGCATATATAGCCGGAACTTCACCAGCCGAACCCCAATTCTTCCATTTAAATTTATTTAATATGTCAATTATACCGGAACCCCCACCTGGTTCTAATATAGAATAAGAATTTGATATGTTAATTTTACCAAATTTAGTAGATTTAGATGAAGCTTTAGCAAATTTATTAGATGAGAATGCCATATTATACAGATTTTAAATTTAATGATGCGCTATAATAATTCATTCTATGCAACCAATTACTATCTCGAACGGCTGACATGAGATATTCTTTATTATTATTAGAGTTATTAGAAGTTGTTGAATTATTAATGACTACTGGAGATGTAGATGCGGAAGATGTTTTTTGAACTTTAATTAAGTCTGATAATTTACTATCAACACTTTTCATTATATTGGAAAGATCTTTTAATCCTTTATCTATAAATCCATTTGGCTTGGCACTTACTGTTACATCATCTTTATGGGTTGTTTTTATTCGATTACCATTAATGATTTTAACCTTTCCTCTCTCTTCATTATCATCAACATCTTCTTCTTCCCATTGTAATTGACCTCCTCTTGGATTTAGTTTACCATCTTTATCATATTTAGGTATAATGCTTGGTGTTGGTTCATATGTTTTTTTATCCATTTCCTCACCCATACGTTTATATTTTTCCAATTCATCATTTTGACGTTTGGTGTTTCTTTCGAGTTGTTTTTCTTTTTCTAATCGACTATACTCTTTAAGATCGATTAGTCGTTCGACTAATGCATCGACTTCTGCTTGGGCCTGTTCTCTATCAGAATCAATTACGCCCCCAGTATCTATTTCTTTTTGTTTCTTTTTTGCTAAACGTTCCGTTTCATATATTTTAGATTCTAAATCTTCTGGAGATTCTATTGCTGTAAGTTCATCTAATGGAGAATCTATTCCAAAAAAAGGAGCAACAATAGATTTTAACCAATCGGGCATACCCGACAAAATTTTCTTTCCTAATGCTACATATAAATTACCAAATTTTATTTTTTTATTTCCTAACGCATCAGTAGATACTGCCGCCTCATAAAATGGTAAAAATATAGCGGGAAATATAGAAAAAGGACTATCTTCCATCATTTTTAATCCAGAGATAACATCACCCGCATTGCCATCAGAAGCCATCGCCATACCAAATTTCATATAACCCTCCGAACCGCGAATTAAAGCACCAATAAAAGGTATTCTTTTAATTAGATTGTAAGTTCCGGTAGCAATACCACCCAAGAAATCTATTTTACTCTGTTGTTTTTCCTCTGGTGTTTTACCCGTAGCATTATAATCTAAAATGCTATTCAATACAGCAGCACCTAATGATATGGGTAGAGCAAGAGGCGCTAATGGAGTAAAATATAACAAGTCCCCCAAGCCACTCACAACATCAATTAAAGCACCAATATAATCACCTTTTTCATATCGATCCAAAGCAAAATAAAAACTAAGTAAGGTACCAACTATTGGTACTCCTCTAAGGGCTACAGATCCCATTCCTCGAAATAAACCACCCGCGATTTTAGGTAAAAGTGATTTAAATCCACCTTCTGCACCCGAAACAGCGGCCTTAGCACCCAACCCACCTTCAAAAAAAGACCCCAAAGTGTATTTTAAAACACTACCTATCATTCCACTCGTGGCTCGAACAATTTTAGGTACTAATAATGTCATATCCGAAGCCACCGAAGAAGCCAACCCCGGTCCCGATTTAGTGAATATATTTAATGTAAATTCTAATAAATTACCAAGACTTTTAAATAATACTCCGCCAACATTTAAACCACCCATAGTAAAAAACTTACCAACTGATTCTCCTATACCTTTATATTTATCCAAGAAATCAAAAGCTCCTTTTTTTTCAAAAAAATCTTCTAACCAAGGTTTAACATGATCTTCCCAATTCGCAGCAAGTAAAGAAATTCCAATTCCAGTCGCAAGCAACGCACCAGCAACACCCAATAAATTCATTATAAAACTACCATCTTCACCCTTTCTTCTGTCAATTAAAACATTATTATTATTATTATAATTTTCTAATAATTCATTAGTTTTATCTGATTTGTCTATCACTTTATTTACATAAGTATCAAATAGATCATCTATATAAGCAGAAGTTTTTGGAGAGAATTCAACGGTAGTTATATCTTCACCTAAAGTACGTTGTTCACCAATACTATTATCAGTTGGTGCTGGTGGTTCTACTTGCGGCGAACGTGCTTGTGGTGTTGTGGGTTTATCATTAGGATTATCTGTTTTACTTGATTCTAAATCATCTAAATCTTTATTTGCCTTTTTTAAAGTTTTTTTAAGTTTAGATTTATATTCTTGTAAATCTTTTTTTATTTCATCTATATTTCTAACCGATTTCGAAAGCCCCAGAGGATCAAATATATTATCTATATCTTTTGTCGTTATAGAACTTAATTGTTTTTCAAATTTATCTAAAAATTTAGTTTTAAAAGATTTACGTAAATCATTAAGATGTGTTTGATCATTTTCAAAAAATATTTGGTTGATAAATGTTTTAGCATCTACCGTACCATTAAATTCTAATTTTGATAAAACCTCTAAAATATCAGACATATATTATATACTTATATATGCTGTTCTTTTTTGACTGTTAATTCAAAAATAATAAACTATCAATCGCAATCACCTTTGAATGTTCTTCAAAATCAACTTTTAAAATATCATCAGAAATGTTTTTCCACTTTGATATTGTTTCTAGAATTTTTTGCATTATATTACTTGGAAATCTTTCCACTATTTGAATTTTTTGTTTAGCGGATAAATTATCAAATAATATTTCTTGTTCAGAAACCCATAATTTATTTATATATTTTGTAGTTTCCGATATAAACGCTTCTGTAATAATATCTTGAACATCAGTTTGTGTTTTAACCTGATCCGCTTTTTTATTACTTTTAGAAAACTCTTTATCAAATTCCAATTCAGTTTTAATAGTTGGATATTTTAATAAAATTTTCAAACTATTTTTTTCATTATTAACTTCCACGGTATAGTTTTCGGGAGTTTCACACCTTTTAAATTTTTCAATAATATCATTTAATTTAAAATTACTGGATATTTTATTTTTTGAATCAAATACGACAGTAATATTGTCTGATATTTGCTTTCGTAATGAAATAGCGATACATGCCTTATCGATTAAAGATAGTGATTCTAAAAAATCTGATGTTATATCAGCTTCTACAACATTATCTTTTAATATTTCATTGAATGAGTTTGTAAACCCATTATTATAAATTGAATTATCAATCGCAACGCCTAATAATATTTTTTGTTGTTTGGCATCCATTTCTCTAAATTTAATTGTTTTTTTAATGGATGGAATCCAAATATCAACTGTGAATTCTTTAGCCACAGAATTTATTAAATTTAATGCCTCATTAAAATCGATTATATCAGTATTCATAATTTATATTATTTATCAGTAAACTCATTAAACTCAAATGCTAAATCTTCTAATGTTTTATTATTACCAACTCCAGAATCTTCAGGTGAATCTGATGATGATTTATTATTTTCATTTATAATTGAAAAATATATTTTTCTTTCGTTGGGTGACATATCTAAAATATATTTAGAATCTAATCCATTTGACGATAATAAAAATATTTCTTTATATATTGATCTCATATCAAATGAAAAAAATAACTTTACAAACATTATAAAATTCAAATTAAAAAAATTAAATTTATAATTCTTTAAAAAATCTATATCTAATAATTCCTCATCTATTAATAAATTACAAATTTCTAAAATTTTATTTTGTATTTTATTTTTAAAATTAACGGTAAACTTATTAATTATTTCTCTTTTTTGTATTGAATCAAAATTATTAAAATATATTGTTGTATTGTTTATTTCTAAATGTGAAATAAACTCATACATTATATCATCTAAAAAATCATAATTTACGTTTTCAGTTTTCAATATTTTTAAAAACGGTTCAATACAATTAATAGAGGGCCATTTTAATAAAACATTTATATCTTTTTCTTGTATTAAATTATTTTCACCATTTAGTATATTTTCATTAAAGTCTAATATTTTTTTAATAAAATGATTTAAATTTAAAATTATTTTCTTTTTTGCAAATTCATCATTTTCATTAGACACTACAAATTCTATAATGTTACCATTACTGATACATCTTAATTTTGTCATGAATAAAACATATTCAAGTATATCTATTTTTTTAAAATCTTGATAGTTATCGACACAATCGGATATAATATCTAGAGTTGAAATATAAAAATCATATAATTCTGATGGTGAATTTTGCAGAGAAAGATTTAATTTACATATAAAAATTTGTTGCGATGTAGTTAATTCTTTAAATTTTAAAATCACCTTTGAATAAGGTAATTCTAATATATGATCAAAATATATCATTTAAAATAAATTACTTAAGATCTAGTAAAAATCTAGTACTAGCGTCTGATATGCTATAATTATCATAACAAAAAGAAACATTACTAAACTTTAATCCTTCTTCTGAGTATGAATACGTTTCACCCTCAATCGAAACAGGTGCTACGTTATAAAATCTATATACTTTTCTTATTTGCATTTTATTATATTGTCCAGCTTTAGCTAACATTACAACATCAACATTATCTATTTTTACTCGCTTGGGGGAATCTACATCTCTAGCCACTAAACCAAAATAACCAACCGAAATAATCCACGGTCTTATTATTAAATCTAAAAAAGAAGCATTAGTTTCGAGTAAAGTAATATTTAAAGATTCGTGTGTGTCTCTATTAGAACTAATTGATGGTCCCTGATAACCACCATATGATAATCCACCCTTAGATAAATTTATAGTTTCTTTTGGCATTGTAACTTGCTTGGCAAATATACATCCCATCAAACTAGTTTCAGAATGATGTAAAGAATTATTAGTTAAATATAATGCACTATCTCGACTTAAATTCCAATCGCTTTTTCTTTCAAACGATTTTAATTTACGAGAAAAATCTCCAAAGATTTGATTTCTTTTTAAAGAATCCAAATTAAAAGATATAAACCATTGACTGGCTAAGGCAAGTCCAGTTGGCCAATTTCCCAACATCTCCAAATAATATGAATATGGACTTTTATATCGCTCTAACATATTATTATTAATTATATAATTTTACTATTATATTAAGTCAATCTCCAGTATTGATATGCTAGTGTCGCTTGTTGGGTTATAATATCACCAGCAGTAGTTACGTCCAATGTCATATCACCGGTATTTATACAATATGCACCAAAAAGAGTGTATGTTCTTAATGCATTTCCTTTTTTATCTATAAGAGTTAAAATAACTTGATTATCAGCATCTTTACTTGGTATATTATAAGCTCCAGTACTGGTCGCATCATCGAATACTGATTTAGTCCAATCTTCAAACTTTCTTCTTATTGATAAATTTTGGGGTATTCTAAACGTAATATTCCAACCATTTGAATTTGGATATTGAGCGGTTCCTGGGACATTGAACTGTAACCCCATAAAAGGAACCTGTATATTGTTTATAGCTCTACCTGGTAATGTTGTTGCAGTTACATACAATAATTCGTTCATATTAAAGCGATTTCCACCTAGTGAAATAACTCTAAATAAATTTTGTCTTGCGAAATCATTTGACGCCGCTGTATTGTAAAAATTCTCAATTCCTGTTGTATTTAATAATCCAGCCATATGTAAAAATACTTATCTATTTTGCATACATTTTATGTGATTTTTCAGTTAAAAATATTATCTTTTGATAGTGGTTATATGTTTTATATTCGTCGTTGATGAAATTTAATTTATGATATTTTTCATTAATATTTTATATTTAAAAATAGAAGTTGTATTTTATGATAAAAACATACAACATAAACACGACTACACTATACAACAAAAAATAAAAACCGTGAAGTTTTTATTTTTTGTTGTTATTATTTGTTATATTGTTTTTATCCGATTAATTCAGAAAATACAACACCAGTTCTCGTACCAATAAAGTCTGCTAATATAAATTCAGCAGTTCTAACTGGTTTAATATAGATAGAAATAGCAAGTTCATTATTATCAATAACTTCTGGCGTATTATTTCTTTCATCACAAACTATCTGGTATTCATATAAACCATCATTCATTTTGGCTTTATCGAATATAGGTATCAATGAACCAATCAATCGTTGTCTGGTTGAGAATGTATTAGGCTCAAAAACATAATATTTCAATAATGCTTTAGTTTGTTTTTCTAATGTTAAGAATAATCTTCTTACATTAATTCTATCAAATGCAGATGGTTTACGGAATAATGTTTTTTGTCCGAATACTGCGAATCCATCAGTTCCGAAGAATGATATTGGGTTAACATTTATCTTATATAGAATGTCCGATTGTTTTTGTGTAGCATCGACGCCTACATCTAAAACATTTGTCAATGTTCCATTATTCAACCCAGCAGGAGCCGTCCATGGGAAATTAATCTGTGACGTTGAAGCCATAATAGCAGATATATATCCAGACGGAGGAACCCATACATCTTGATTTGAAAAATCATCGGATACTTTCAACCAATTACCATATGTTGCCATATAACTGGATTGATAAGAAGCATATAGATTTCTAATAGCCCAATATATATCAGTAGAAAATATAAATCCGTTTTTATTATCTACTGTTTTATAATTATTACCTTGAACGAAAATATAACGCAAAGGATCTGCTAAAAATAAATGATCTTTTCTTTCACTCGCAAACGTATTAAATTTATTACAAATGGATGCATAATCAGAATTTACACCGGTAACAATTTCACCAGTTGTTGATTTTAAATCTTTAATATCAATAAAGTATGTGTCATCGTATATATATTGTTTTTCATTTGATTCTTTTTCTCTTCTCGCCTTAGCGCCAGCCCAAATAGTTCCCAATCCACATTCAGCAACTACATCTAATGTTATAGTGTCATGATTTTGAATTTGATTCAATACGTTTTGTAATTTAAGGGGAATGTTTCCTAAATCTTTACTTTTTTTATCGTTGGCTGGTATAAAAACAGAACATGGATATAATGATTTCATTTTACCATTGAGTCTAATTTTCTTGGCTGGTTTGCCGTCGGAGGTTGACCAATTGGGAGCATTAGATATATATGGATTGGTTACAATTTTAATATTAGATGATTTATTATAAACTAAAGTATCTATAAATGATGTTTTTGGTAATCCGAAAGCTGGATTATTTTGTGTTCTATTGGAACATATGGAACCAGTATACCCCTCAACTATACTATAATCTAAAGTTACCGTATCTTGATTGTATATTGAAGTTTTTAATCTGAAAAGAGCAACAACCAAACTATCGTCATAACTATCAGATTTAAAATCAAAACCAGTTGGAATCGATTCTAATTTTTCAGAAATACTATTACTACCAAATTTATCATAGTCTTGAGTTAATTTAAAATTAAAACGAGATTCTGGTATTTTTAAATATTTTTGAGTGGCAAAAAACGAATCACTTGATGAAACTTGTGAAGATGCAGTATATATTGCAGTTACACTGTCAAAATTAGTTGATGGATTAACATTAATATTATCGCAAAGACCCAAATAATAACCTTCATAGCTGTCATTAAGCGATCTTTTCGATTCATTTATAACAATCATACCGATTTTATAAAAATCAGTTATTGACTTTATTGACGATAAAGATGTTGATGTCAAATCTTTCCAAGGTATATCATTAGCTAAAATTTTTGAATGTAAAACATCATCAATTAATATTGAAATTGGTTCTTGTAATTCATATCTATTACAATCTGACAATGCACTTGGATAAGACGTAATAGTACTAGTATCAAAAGCGAGCGTAGAATATGGTAAATAAAATGTGGTAGTGCCATTAGTGTTTGAAACTGAATATGCAGACGCAGTTTTGACTAATGAAGAAGTAAGCGTTTGACCTGATGTAAGTAGAAGTTGACTTGTTGTAGTTATATCGGTATATCCTAAACCCTGAAAGCTTGCTAATAATTCATCAAGACTAAATCCAACTATTGTTTTTGTGTTTACTGGCTTATATGATGTTAAGGTTTGAATTGTTTCATTATAACTAGTAACGGGATATAATAAAGCACTATATTGATTTGAATATCCAGTTCCCGCATCGGGACCGTATGGTAACTTACATACCTGAAGATTAGCGGGAGATGTATTTAAAATTTGTTTTGCGGAATGATATAAATATCTTTCAGCTGCATTAGTTGGTACCCCATAAATGTCTTCAAATTCAGTAATATCAGAAATAGATACTAAATCTTCCGATGGACCTTGAGGGGCAAATCCAGTTATTAAAACGTCAGTTGCTCCAAGTGGTCTTGTTGTGATAGTAAGATCTTGTTCTGTTATTTGAACGCCGGGCGATGATATAGTTCTTGTTGACATATGTTATATAATATTTACAATTAAAGAGTATCATTTTTATATTTTGTTTAAAAATTACAATTTAAGTATAATTATAATTATGAAGACCCATAAATTTGATCTACTAGTTTCTTCTATTTTAGAAGAATCTAAATGTACTGGACCAACTAAAAAAGCATCATCAAATCGTAAAGGTAAAAAGTGGACTAAATGTGCCAGACAATCAGACGGATCATATAAAAGAATTCATTGGGGTCAAGCTGGCGTTAGAGTAGGTAGTGGAAAATCTAAACGTGCTAAATCATTTAAAAAAAGACATGGGTGCTCTTCAGCAAAAGCAGGAACTCCTAAAGCAATGGCTTGTCGTGATTGGGCTTAAATTATTATAAATTAAAATGTTAATATGTTTAAATCAATTTAACATGGAAAAAACTGGAATTTATAAAATAATAAACCCTATTAATAATAAATTTTATATAGGAAGCGCGTCAATAAGTTTCAGAAAAAGATTTTCAAATCATAAAAGTTTATTACATTTAAATAAAAATCCATGCAAATTTATTCAAAGAGTTTACAATAAAAATCCAGATGTTGATTTGATTTTTGAAATATTAGAAGTTTGTTCAAAAGAAGATTGTATAAAAAGAGAACAATATTATATTAATATATTGAAACCGAATTATAATCTATGTAAAGTTGCTGGAAGTTCGTTGGGTCGTATTAGAACTAAAAAATCGATAGAAAATCAATTTCAAGCTCAAAGAGTATATACTGATAAAGAAGTCATATCAATGTTTGACATGTACAATAGAGGAATTAAAATTAAAAAAATTTCAGAAATTTTAAATTGTAAACCTAATAATGTTAGTTGTATAATAAATAAACCACATAAATATAAATTAGTTAAAGAAAAATATAATTTGTTAATAAAGAATAAGAAAACTACTTATAATGGTAGATATTTAATTACAAAACCAAACGAAGAACAAATTGTAGTTCAAAATTTAACAAAATATGCCAAAGAAAATGGATTAGAATCTTCAAATTTAAACAGATGTTCCAATAATTTAATAAAAACATCCAAAGGTTATAAAGTATCAAAAATAAATTAAATGACATAAACAACAATTTTCAATATCATATACAATTTATTTTTAAAATCGTTCTAATAAAAAAAAATAGATATTTCTTGTAAACCGAGATAAATATAATAAAATAATACTATGAGTAAATTCAATGAAGCTATCAGAAAATATATAACTGAGCAGGGCATAGAAACTTCACCCATCACTATAAATCCACAAGTTTTAAGTAAAACACCCCTTCCTAAGAATAATCCAGAACTTTTAAAAATTGCTGAAATTCTCAACACACTAGAAAATAATATAGACCCGAATTCAAATATCGAAGATATAATTTCTACTATTACTACGCTAACCCCTGAAAATAAAATTAAATTAGAAGCTAAATTAAAAGAAAATGGATTGTCTCTCAAAGCTTTAGATCCTCAAACCCAACAAACCCAAACAACAACACAAAATCCTAATCAACAAGCAACACCACAGCAACAATCCACTCCAAAAGCATCACAGTCTGCATACTCTTCAATGCCTAAAGCATAAAAATTTCTTAATGAAACAAAAAAAAGTCCGTCTTCAAAAGTCAGTTAGTTCGCAAGAACTAAAGAACGAAAACGCAACCAAACCAACGGAAGATAATTCTCCATATGTTTTTCAAAAGGAAAAAATAAATTATGAATTATCAATTAAAGAACTACCTTGGACTGATAAACAAAAAGAAATTATTTCTACGTTTTTAGATAAGAAAACAAAAGTTCTTTTATTAAAAGGCCCTGCGGGGACCAGCAAAACAATTTTATCGATGTATTGTGGATTAACTCTTCTGAATAAAAAAAGAATTTCCGATTTAGTATTGGTTAGATCCGCAGTTGAATCTTCAGATTCTAAATTAGGATTTCTCCCTGGAGATATTATGGAAAAATTTAATGTTTATCTAACACCATTCCATGATAAATTCTCAGAACTTTTAAATAAAGCTCAGGTGGATAGACTACAAAAAGATAATAGAATAACTATTTGTCCTATAAATTTTGCGAGAGGGTTACATTTTTCTGCTAAATTTATATGTGCAGATGAAATTCAAAACTTCTCAACTAGAGAGATTCATACTATCATGAGTAGAATTGGTGAATTTTCAAAAGTATTTTTATGCGGAGATCCGGAACAAAGTGATCTTCCTGCTGGAAAATCTGGATTTTCTAAAGTATATGATTTGTTTAATAATGATGAATCTAAAGAAAATGGTATATTCTGTATGGAGTTAACTGAAGCTGATATCGTTAGATCCGAACTATGTAGATTTATCACACATAAGTTTAAAGAATTAACGCCATATGCTAATAAAACTGAAGAAACAACCAAAGAAGTATGGAAACCGGGAATTAAATAAGTAAGTATTAAGATGAATAATAATTATCAATATCAGGTTTTGGAAAATAAACCAATCGGATGCACATTTTGTGGAGCACATGTACAAGGTAAAGTCAGTCAAATCAAAAATCCAAAAACGAAAGAAGTTGTAAATGAATGTAGATGGATTTGCGCGAGATGTGGAAACTTATCTAAAGTAGGCATTGTAAAATGAATTTTGAAAAATTAGTAAGCGAAATATACGATACTAATATTAATAAACAATATGGTGCTACAAGCTCTGCGCCTAGAAAAGATTTTGCACCCGCATCAACTAAGGATGGGTATAATTATTCATACCAAAATTTAGGAGCATCTGAATTAGAGTCACCGCAACCCAGTAATCCACCATCCGTACCTTGGGAACTCCAAACTATAAATGATGAGTTATCAAATGGGTTTGTTTCTATAGTTTCTGCTATTCAGAAATTACAAGATTCATATAAAAATAATAAAGCTTTAAATATAAACCAGAAAAATGAGTTTAAAAAAATATCTAATTTTTCTAGAAAAATTTTAAACGCAATCAAAAAAGTAGCATTCCGAATAGATGAAATTTCTGAATTAGGGGTAGAAAAAACACCAGAAATTAAAATGAATGCTTCAGAAGATAATAACCCCGATTTATTTAAAAGAACTCAGGTAAAAATTAGATTACCGAAATAATCATTGACATTTTTTAAAAACTTTCATATCATATATTATATGAAAGAAAATACGAAAAGAATTTTAAAATCTACATCGATAGTATTAACCTTATCCACAGTAATAGGATGGTGTGGTATGAATATAGGAGGTAATTTTATTACTATATTCTTATTATCATTTTCATGTCAATATATTCTATTTTCATTTATAGGTAATGCAATAAATTCATATCTAGCGCATCAAACACTACAAAAAGAATTGGATGTATTGGAACCTCTATCAACTATATTAGATTGTGCATATTGTAATCATAGAAATATTATGACATTTTTACCAGATGAAATAGACACTTCTGAATTTTTATGTGTTAAATGTCAAAAGAAAAATTCAGTAAAAATACAATTTGTAGTAGCAAGACAAACTGAAATTATGTCATTACCCGTTTCTTCAAAAGGGGTATCACTACAAGACAAAGAAGATCTAGATAATAATTTAATATGAAATATAAAAAAGATAAAAAAGCATGGTCTGAAATACATGAAGAATCATCTACATGGGCGAGATGGATTGCTTTATATGAAGCTGTTAATCTTATAGCAGATAAAGCAGAACAGAGAGGATTATCATTTAAATCTAAGTTGAAACCGATAGCTATAAGCAAATATATCGAAACAACTCAAGATATGTATTTGAGAAAACTCTTAGAACAAGAATATAATATCAATTTTTATTTTGATGATTCTATTGAAAAAGTAAAGCATCAATAATCACCATAAACAGATGTATCACTACATGGATTATCTTCTTCGTAATCAAAATTTTGTTTTGAAATTTCTTCTATGATATCATTATCATCATTTGGAGTGTTACCAACTCCAGGTCCAGGAGAATTTGTTTCGTGGGAGAAGTCGTATCTTTTAGCTTTGAAGAACCAAACATAATGACCCGCTATGGCATTTAATTGAAACTCATCAATTACTTCTGTTAATTCATAAATAGTGGGTCCTCTTTTTGGATAGTTAAGTCTATCCGAACCAAATTCAGATAATTCAATCAAATCACCCATTTTAGGTTCTGATAAAATACCAAAAATACTCGTGAAAAGTTCTGGATGTATAACTCCACTCATATCACTATCCGCTAAAATGCCAAATTTAGATAGAAGATATGCATCATTATTTAAATTTATTTGAATGATTAGTTTTTGACCTTCGGAGTATCCAGAAATAACATCTTCTCCATATAAAGAATTCATCGTACTTAATTGTGCATTATTAGTATAATACATAATTTCTTGTCCATATATATTAATTTGTTCTTTCCACCAATTGGAAATATTTTTTCTTTCTTGACCGTTTCTGGATTTATCTAAGAATCTAAGATTTTCCATTTTGAACTCCCCTAAATGTTAATCGATAAGTTTTATTATCAGGATTTAATACTAAATAAACGCCAGTTTCGCGTAAACCCTTTTCTCGTGAGTTTGGAGTTGGCATTGCGCGAGTATCATTAAATATATCCTTACACACTCCTAGAGCGGCTTCAAAACTCAAAGGCTGATCCCTCTTAGTTTGTATGCATGTTGACACTATACTTGGTTGTTTGGTTAGATACCTAGCAACCATATTAACATTTTTAGTTTTACCATTCACTTGATTTTCACCTGGTAGTGTTTTTTGATGTCTATGGTTAACACCACCAATAGAACTAGTATTAGTAGAAATCGATGCTTTTTCGCTTTTACTTAATTTTAAAGCAAATGGATATTGTTCTTTTAATAAGAAGAATTCTAAAAATGTCATTTTATATATTTACAATAAAAAACCCCGCTTGTAGCGGGGTTTTCTTTTTTTATTTTAAAATTTTATTATTTAAAATATTCACCTTTATCTACTGTGCTTTTAACCTTTTGATTCTTTTTTTGTAGATTTTTTACTGCTGGTTTAGTATTATGCGGTTTTAGTGGATTTGTTTTTCCACTTTTAGGAACATTTGCGGACTTCTTAGAAGGGCTTGATAGAGTTCCCGTTACTTTATGACTTTTAGGATCTGTTAACCCCTTTACGGCTTTATCAACATTTACATCTTCGGCATCATCCAAAGCAAAAGATTCTGGGAATGTTTGCTCCTCTTCACCCTCTTCACCCTCTTCACCCTCTTCATATGCTTCCTCTTCTTCACCTTCTTCTTCACCCTCCTCTTCATCTTCTTCTTCACCACCAATAGCAGTTTGGAGAATTTCAATCAATTTCTCTGCCATATCTTTATCGAGAGTAATAGTTACTTCTTCAGATTCTTCATCTTCGGAATCTGCGAATTCATCAACATCACTATCATCTTCTTCGGTTTCATCGGTTTCATCTAAAGAAGAATCGTCGAAAGCATTTTCAGGTTCAAAGCTATTTTCTTTTCCGGTTGAAAAATTAAAAGTTTCTTCAGAAACAATTTTATTGAATAAAACGTCAAATGGATTTTTAGCTTCTTTAACGCCTTTGAGCTTTTTCAAAGAAGAATCTACATCAGATGTTAATTCATCTGGAGCCTCTTCTGGGTCTTCAACACCATCAACTTCACATGGTCCTGAACCTTTAATAAACGATGTCACGTTTTTTTCATTTTCTTTATCACCAAATGCAGCACCAACCTTTAAGTCGGTTTTAACTTCTGAACTTGGTACGCTCTCATTGAGGATTGACATATATGCTTGTGTTATTGGGTCCATAATATTTGTTTGTATGAATATTTACACTAGTTTTATTACATTTCTATATTTTTTTTATTTTTTTTTATTTTTTTACGTAACTATCAAGTATTAGTTTAGATTCTTTTTTCAGATCCAAACATTCTATTAGTTCGTAATCGGCTTCCCCATTAACCCAAACGATATATGATTTTGGAACCTTAAAATTAGTTATTTTTTCTATAATAGTTGAATAAAGAGATAGCTGTAAACTATATTTTGCGAATTCGCATTGAGGTAAATGTTTTAATTCTCTCAATAATGTTTCTTTTCGTGGATTACTTCTTTTAATTTCCTTGTTTGTTTTATAATCAAACATAACCAATTCATTAGTTTTAAAATTATAAGACAGATTATCAACACTGCCGCATATACCAGATTCCTTATCACCAATAACAAATTCAGATTTTATTAAAATATGTTCTTGTTTCCACCAATTATAAAAGTTTATAAAATTTCTAATTAGGACGGCAACTTCTCGATAATATAATTCTACAGAATTATCAGATTTAAATTCTTTTCTCTTATTAAAAAACAAATTTATAGAATCTCTATCTAAACTTGTTTGTTTTCTATTGAAATAATTTTCAACATATTTATGAAATTCAGAACCCTTATGACAGGAATAATCCTTTAAAAACTCCCATTGGGATAATACATCCTCGACTGAAAATCCATCTCGTTGAGCAACAAAAGATGCGGCTTTTTGTGAATTGAATGGTTTTTCATAATTCTTAATCACCTGAGAAACTGACATTTTTGCTGGTTCTCCGGCGATTGTATATTTGTGATTCTTTTCTAAAAAAAGAATATCAGAAAAACTATGTTCTAAACTTAAAAAAGATTCAAAATTCATATTAAAATCCAAATCCAATTACTTTATCTTCTTTTTTAGTTTCATTCATTTCCGTTTGTTTTGTTAAATTATATATTTCAGCGATTACCATTTCTTTAGTTATATTTTCTTCTATTTCTTTTTTAGAGAATCCTAATTGTTTAGCAAGTCTTTTAGATTCATCCAAAGTGAGAGATCCAAATTCATAATCAATCTGTAATCTACCTTTTCTCCTTAAAGCATCATCAATGTCTTGTTTAGGACAATTATAAGTTAGAATTATTGGACATTTTAAAATATCACCCAAAATACCATCAGATAAATTTAAAAGAGATGTTACCGCTGATGAGTCGTAGCTATCACCCATTCTCTTTACGATTGCTTTTTCCGCATCCTCTAAGATAAGAACAGAATTTTTCTTCTGTAACAAAGTAGAAAGAGTGCTTGGATTATTAACAAAGGATTCTATCATGGTGGCTGGAATATAAATAAAATCTTTGGTTACTTTAGTAGTAAGATATTTAAGAAAAGTACTTTTACCAGTCCCCGGAATACCATGAAACATATATAATCCTTTATCATTTTTATTAAGTCTTTCTATAATTTCAGATTCAATCTTTAAAAACTTTTTACCATAATTTAATTCAATATCTATATTATCAGGAATATTCATATTGATCGGCTCAAAAACATATTCATCATATCTATTTTTAACAAACAGATGAATTTTAGAAGAACTTGAAATGTCTACAAAAGGTTCGAAATCTTTTAGATGTAAATCATTAACATTAGATGGGTATATGATCATCATCTCATAAGTTTTATGGGGATTATCTTTAAGTCTATCGTCTATAGAGGTTTCATCTAGACTATGAACTTCTCCGTTTAAATCGGTAAATGTTATATTGGTATCTTCTGAATTTTTAACTATTAATTTTACAAAAATATCTTTATATTCAAATAAAAACGTACCCCCCTTAAATGCTTCTGGATCTTTAATTAAAGATTTCAATTTACCAGAATATGAATTGTATATCAAATTACTTTTCTCTAAAAGAAAATTTAAAATCGAAGATTTAAATGTTTCGTTTACATAAAGAAAACATGGAGCATATTTAGAATATGTACTAATATACCTCGCAACTGGAAATTCATTTCCATTATCATGAATTTCATAAAATTTTGATATATCAGTTTTAAATGTGTTTTTTACAGTAAACATACGACTATACTAATCATTCGCGTTAAAATATGCAATTAAAAAAATAAGTATGATACATGAAAACTTTAACCAAAAAAGAAATAGTGGAAATCCATGAAAAATGTGTCAGATTGGTTAAAAGAAAACCCGCAGAATTTTTTCAACTTAAAAAAATGTACAAATATGAAGGGTCCTGTAATTGGACTGATTTGGAAATAGATTACAGAAGAGAATTATTATCAACAGCTTATCATGAATGTGTACATTATTTATTTCCGGAATATTCAGAAACTATGGTAAAATATATAGAAAGTAGAATTGTAAATGTTTGTGAATCATTAGATTTAGCATATTTCCTAAAAATATTAGCTAATAAATTATATAAATCAGAATTAGAAAAGCATTCATTTTCCAATAAAAAAGTTTTGACTTCTCGCAAAAAATAGAAGACAATTAGGGATCTTATATTAAATATAACACTATGATTTTCGAAGAACAAGTATCACGCAAACCAAACAAATATCCATGGACAGAAAAATTCATTGAAAGCATGCATAATGGATTTTGGACAGATAAGGAATTCTCATTTAAGTCTGATGTACAACAATTTAAAGTATCTTTAACTGAACAAGAAAGAGAGATTGTTATTAGAACCTTGTCTGCTATTGGACAAATAGAAATCGCAGTAAAAACGTTTTGGTCGAAGCTTGGGGAGAATCTTCCACACCCATCATTACAAGATCTTGGATATGTTATGGCTAACACCGAGGTTATTCATAATAATGCATATGAAAGATTAATTTCTATTTTAGGATTGGAGGATGTTTTTGAAGAAAATCTAAAACTTGATTGGATCGAAGGTAGGGTGAAATATCTTAAAAAATATACGCATAGGTATTATAAGGATTCAAAGAAGCAGTATGTTTACGCACTAACACTGTTTACTTTATTCGTTGAAAACGTCTCGTTATTCTCTCAGTTCTATGTAATCAACTGGTTTGCTCGTTTTAAAAATGTTCTTAAAGATACCGATCAACAAGTAAAATACACTCGTAATGAAGAAAATATTCATGGTATGGTTGGTGCTCAAATTATTAACACCATTAGAGAAGAATATCCAGACTTGTTCGACGATGAATTTACAAACAGAATAATCAGTGAAGCAAAAGAAGCATATGAAGCAGAATCAAAAATTATTGATTGGATGATAAATGGAATCAAAGAAGAAGGTCTTAGTGCGGTTATCCTTAAAGAATTTGTTAAGAATAGAATCAACGAATCCCTTAAAATGATTGGATTTCCAGATGCATTTGAGATTGACAAAGATCTTATTTCCTCCACAATGTGGTTTCAAGAAGAATTATTAGGAAATAATATGACCGACTTTTTTCATAGCAAAGACACGGGTTACTCTAAAAAATCACAATGTTTCGATGAATCTGAATTATTTTAATTATGGATCATTTTAAATCGGATAAAACTACGGATGAATTAGCATCATCTTATAGAAGTGCAATGCATGAAACAATCGAAGAATGTTTAAAAAAAATAAAATATCTTGAAGAACAGCTTGATATCAGAGACGAAGTTATTAAAGAATTAAAATTAAAAAATATTATATGACAAACAAATACGAATGGCTAAACAAAGACTCACGAAAATTTCTCGAACGAGGGTACCTGTTAGAGGGAGAAACGGCAGAACAAAGAATTAGAGATATCGCAGATGCATCAGAAAAATATTTAAACATAACTGGATTTGCTGATAAATTTGAGGATTACATGTCAAAAGGATTTTTTTCCTTATCAAGCCCAATCTGGTCAAATTTTGGAAGAAAAAGAGGTCTTCCGATCTCCTGTTTTGGTTCTTACATTCCCGACACTATGGAAGGAATCATGGAGAAGGTTTCAGAAACCGCTGTAATGACAAAACATGGTGGCGGCACATCTGCATATTTCGGTAAACTTAGAGGTAGAGGAACACCCATCTCTTCTGGTGGTGAATCTACAGGTTCTGTACATTTTATGGAATTGTTTGATAAACTCATGAACGTAGTTTCCCAAGGAAATGTTCGTAGAGGTTCATTTGCCGCATACCTTCCGATTGATCATCCAGACATTGAAGAATTTTTAAAGATTAAATCTGATGGATGTGATATTCAAGATTTATCCATCGGCGTTTGTGTCTCAGACGAATGGATGAATAAAATGAAAGATGGTGATAAAGAAGCTCGTAAAATTTGGGGTCTTGTCATTAAAAAACGTTTCGAGTCTGGTTATCCTTATATCTTTTTTAGCGATAATGTTAACAATCAAGCTCCTCAAATTTATAAAGATAAAGGATTGAAAATTAATAATAGCAATCTTTGCAGTGAAATTATGCTTTCCAATTCGGAAGATGAATCGTTCGTTTGTGATCTTTCATCTTTAAATTTGGAAACTTGGGAAGAATGGAAGGACACTGATGCGGTAGAAACATTAGTTTACTTTTTGGATGCAGTAATGTCTGAATTCATTGAAAAAACCGAAGGAATGAAGTTCATGGAAGCACCTAGAAAATTTGCCATGAACCAGAGAGCATTGGGTGTTGGAGTTCTTGGATGGCATTCTCTATTACAATCAAAAATGATTGCGTTTGAATCCATGGAAGCAAAGATTCTTAACAACCAAATTTGGAAATCAATTAGAGAAAAATCAGATAATGCAACATGGTTTTTAGCACAAACTCTTGGAAAGGCTCCAATTTACGAAGGAACCGAATACGCTAGGAGAAATACAACAACCCTTGCTGTTGCTCCTACAACTTCATCCAGCTTCATTCTTGGACAAGTATCTCCTAGCATAGAACCATTGAATAGTAATTATTATGTAAAAGACCTTGCTAAAGGTAAATTCACACAAAAAAATCCACATCTTAAAAATATTTTGAAAGAAAAGG